>Ga0364900_10064_pt1 | contig 42085 bp, 49 predicted proteins | sample ExccelJu500002D3_FD_206974 | JGI IMG/M metagenome (GOLD analysis project Ga0364900, IMG submission 206974) | Enriched cells from Trout Bog Lake Hypolimnion, Wisconsin, USA - BchlTB.July09.5000.02.D3 | ecosystem: Environmental > Aquatic > Freshwater > Lake > Hypolimnion/Profundal zone | place: USA...
GTGCGGGCGGGAACCAACGCGCGGTGCACCCCGCGGGTCAATCGGCGGGCTGCCCCGATTCTGGAATGGGCCATAACTAGCTTCAAATGCGTGCCTTTTAGGCGGCTGGGGGCGTGGATGGTGCATTAAAAGGCGGTTCTGGATGATTCGTGGGCGCCCCCAGACCATCGGTGGGCGCCCCCAGATGACTCGGGGGCGTCCCCGAATGGCTCGTGGGCGCCCCCGAATGACCTGGGGGCGTCCCCGGATGGCTCGTGGTCGCCCCCGGATGACCTGGGGGCGCCCACGGACGATCTGGGGGCGTCCCCGGATAAGCTGGGGGAGCTCACCGATAACCCGTGACCGCCCACCGGCTGGCGGTGGTCGGCGGTGTGGCTGAACCAGCGCCGTTGCCTTCGTCACCAAGTTTGCGTCGCCGTTTCGATGGTCACGGCCAAGGTGGCACGCAGCCAGCCGAACTTTTCCTTCATAAAATCAAAATCCGGGCCGGACATCACGAACCGCGCCTGGCCCTTAATCAAGTAACCGGCACCCATGCCATGCAGTCCCGCCACCTTGCTGCTCCCCAGCGTAATCAACACCTTCGGATTGTGCGCGACGTTGGCTTCCGTCTGGTGCATAAAACCGGCGGGGATGAACAGCCGGCCATCGGGCGACACTTTGAGGTAGCTGTTCCAAGTGTTGACCAGGTGCGGTCCGTCAGAACCTTGGGTGGCAATGGCCACCACGCCGTCCTGCTTCATGATTTTCTGCAACGTGTCCGGGATCATCGGGTATTCCTTTTTGGTTGGTGGGGTGAAGGTGGCCTGTGGAGTTTCCAAGTGGCAACGGTAGGCGCGGCGGGAAATCCTGTCCATCGCATTTTCGCCGCGTCACCGCGTTGCATTTATTGACGCTGGCGGGCCGAGGATTTACGCTGGGAGAAATTTATGAGCCAATTGCTTGATTCCCTGGTCGAACTGATCCGCCGCACGTCCGCCGAAATTCCCGACGACGTTCACCGCGCGATTCTCACCTCGCTGGAAAATGAGCAGAAAAATTCCCTCGCGCAAAACGCTTTCAAGATCATTGACCAGAACATCGCGCTGGCGAAAACCAAGTCGCAGCCCATCTGCCAGGACACCGGCAGCGTGCTGTTTTTCGTGGATGTGCCGGTCGGCTACGACCAAATCACCTTTGCCGAGACCGCGCGCGAAGCGGTGACGCTGGCGACGAAGAAAGGTTATCTGCGCCAGAACTCCGTGGATTCGCTGACCGGCAAAAACGACGGCACGAACGTCGGGCCGGGCGCGCCGAGCTTTCATTTTCACCAGCATCGCGCGCCGGAAATTTCCGTGAAGCTCGCGCTCAAAGGCGGCGGCTGCGAAAACGTCGGCGCGCAATACTCGCTACCCGACGACGCGCTGCACGCGAACCGCGATCTCGACGGCTGCCGCAAGGCGATTCTTGATGCGGTGTTGCAGGCGCAGGGCAAGGGCTGCGGGCCGGGCGTGCTCGGCGTGTGCATCGGCGGCGACCGCGCGACGGGCTACGAGTTGAGCAAGACGCAGTTTCTGCGCCTGCTGGACGACCGCAATCCCGAGCCGAAGCTGGACGCGCTGGAGCAGGACATTTTGAAAACGGCGAACGAACTGGGCATCGGCCCGATGGGTTTTGGTGGCAAGACGACGTTGCTCGGCGTGAAAATCTGCGTGGCGAACCGCGTGCCGGCGTCGTATTTCGTGAGCGTGAGCTATATGTGCTGGGCGTTCCGGCGGCAGGGCGTGACGCTGGATGCGGAGGGGAAGATTGGGAAATGGCTTTACTGATTGACCGCGAACCACGCGCACGGATTTTAGCGCGCAGTTTTGACTTGGTTGATGCCAAACAGTAATTAAACTTCTTATTTTATTGCAATGCCCTCCACGCAACATCCCATCGAACTTTTGCGCTTCAACACTTGCGGCAGTGTTGACGACGGCAAGTCCACGCTCATTGGCCGGCTCCTTTACGATTCCAAGTCGCTGATGGAAGACCAGGTGGAGGCGCTGGAAAAATCCGCCGACATCACCGGCGGCGGAATGATCAATCTCGCCAATCTCACCGATGGCCTCCGCGCCGAACGGGAGCAGGGCATCACGATTGACGTGGCGTATCGCTATTTCGCCACGCCCAAGCGCAAGTTCATCGTTGCTGACACGCCGGGCCATGTGCAATACACGCGCAACATGGTCACCGGCGCCTCGTCCGCGAACCTCTCCGTTGTCCTCGTGGACGCGCGGCTCGGCGTCATTGAGCAGACGCGCCGGCATACTTACATTGCGGCGTTGCTGGGCATCCCGCACATCGTTTTTGCGGTGAACAAAATGGATTTGGTGGAGTGGAAGGAAGCACGCTTTCAGGAAATCCGCGACGAGATTGAGGATTTTCTCCCGCGCATCGGCGGGTTTCACGATGTGAAGTTCATTCCCATCAGCGCGCTCAATGGCGACAACGTGGTGGACACTTCCAAGCACACGCCGTGGTATGAAGGCCCGTGCCTGTTGCATCATCTCGAAAATGTCCACATCGCGAGCGACTGGAATTTCGGCACGTTCCGTTTTCCGGTGCAATGGGTCAACCGTCCGAACAATCCCACGGACCAATCGCTGCACGATTTTCGCGGCTTGAGCGGCCAGATTGCCAGCGGCATTGTGCGCAAAGGCCAGACGGTCATCGTGCTGCCCGCCGGCATCAAGACCACGGTGAAGGACATCTGGACTTACGATGGTTCGCTGGCCGAGGCGTTCTGCCCGCAATCGGCCACGCTCTGTTTGGAACACGACATTGACATCAGCCGGGGCGACATGATTGTGGGCTTGGAGAATCTGCCGGGCCGCAGCGCGGACTTTTCCGCGCGCGTGTGCTGGATGAATCCGCGCCCGCTGCAGCCGGGTAAAAAGTATTTGCTCAAGCACACCACGCAAACCGTGCAAGCTATCGTGACCGCCGTGGAAAATAAAATCAACTTCGACACGCTGGAACCGATGGATGCGCCCGGCACGCTCGCGATGAATGACATCGGCGGCATCCGGCTCAAGACGGCCAAGCCGCTGGTGTTCGACGGTTACAGCAGCAACCGGCTGACCGGCTCGTTCATCTTGATCGAGCAAGGCACGAACCTGACCGTGGGCGCGGGGATGCTCGCGCCGCCGACCGAGGCGTGCCGGCCGGAGTATTCCGACTTCGCGATTTGACGCGAAACAGTTGACGCCCGCAAAGATTAGGCAGAAAATTCCGGCAGAGGTTTTATGAAACTGCCCATCTGGAATTTACTGTCGTCGCGCCAACGCAAAATCACCGTTTGGATTTTTGGTTTGCTGGCGTTTTACGCCGTTGCGGGTTTTCTCATCCTGCCGCCCATCGTCCGCAGTGTGGCGGTGAAACAACTTTCCACCCAGCTCAACCGCGAAGTCTCCATCCAGTCCATCAAGATCAATCCCTTCGCGCTCTCCACCACCATTCGCGGGCTGCTCATTCAGGAAACAAACGGCGAACCCTTCGTTTCGTGGGATGAAGTGTATGTGAATTTCCAGCTCGTCTCGTTCTTCGGCAAGGCGTGGACGTTTTCGGAAATCCGCACCACCCGGCCCTTCGTCCACGCGCAGATGAACCGGGACGGCACTTTCAATTTCACGGATATCATCGCCAAGTTTGCCAACACCAATCCCCCGCCCGCCAAAACCACCCCGGCCAAGCCGCTCGTGCTGCACATCGGGCGGCTGCACATCCTCGGCGCGACGGCGGCGGTGGCGGATTTCACGCCGCGCGAACCTTTCAAGCGCACCATCGGCCCGCTGGACATCACGCTGGACGATTTCCGCACGGACCCGGACAACAAGAATCCCTACGCCTTTACCGGCACGACGGACGCGGGCGAGACAATTTCGTGGCGCGGTTTCTTCTATCTTTCGCCCCTGCGGTCGGAGGGCGAATTGAAGCTGTTCAATTTCACGTTGAACAAATACGCGCCGCTGTATCAGGACTTGGTGAAGTTTGAAATCCGCGACGGGCGCGTGGCGCTGGATGTGAAATACAAGTTCGCCCTGGACGCGACCAACCTCGTCGCCAGCGTCGCGGACTCCGCCTTTGGCCTGCGCGATTTCAAGCTGGGCGCGCCGGGTGACAGCAACAACCTCGCGGAACTGCCGGCCTTCGCCGTCACCGGCCTGAACGCGGATTTATCGGCGCACACGGCCAGCATCAACACCATCAGCGGCGACGGCGCGAAACTCTTTTTGAGCCGCGACCAGAACGCCGCCATCAACGTCGTGGAGCTGTCCAAGCCGGCGGTGCCGGGCGCGGTGGCGGCAGACGGCATTCTGCTGTTGCTGCGCGCGGTTACGAACACGGTGGCGCTGCTGGTGAACAGCACGAACCAATGGGCCGGCACGTTGAACACGGTGGCCTTCACGAATTGTGCGGTGCAGCTGGAGGATCACATCAACTCGCGGCCCGCGACGCTCGCCCTCACAGACATTTCGCTCGTGGCGAAAAATATTTCCAACCTGCCCGGCACGAACCTGACCGCCGAACTGTCGCTGCGCTGGAACACGAACGGGGCCATCAAGACCGTCGTCAGCGCGTCGTTCCTGCCGACGACGGCGACGGTGCAGCTTGATGTGGACCGGCTCGACCTCGGCACGCTCGACCCGTATCTGGAACCGAAAGTGGATCTCTACATTCTCGGCAGCGAAGTCAGCCTGCACGGCCAGGTCAACCTCGCCACGCCGAAGGACGCCTTGCCGCAGGTGACGTTCCACGGCGACGCGCGGCTGGATAACTTTCACACCGTGGACGGCGCGTTCGGCGAGGATTTGCTCAAGTGGGATACGCTTCAATTCAATGGCATGGACGCGAACCTGAATCCGCCAACCGTCGCCATCAAGGAGATTTTTCTGAACGGCGCCTACGCGCGACTCATCATCGAGACGAACAAGACGATTAATTTGTTGAACGCGCTGCGCCTCACCAACACCAACGCGCCCGCCACCAACGCCACGAAAGTGGCGACGGCAAAATCCAGCGCTACCAACGCGCCGCTGCCACACATCACTATCGGCGCGGTGGTCATCTCGAACACCGTTGCGAGCTTCAGCGACCGCTCGCTGCAACCGAACGTGAACATGACGATTCAGGACGTGAATGGCACCATCGCCGGTCTTTCGACGGAGCAACTTCAGCACGCGGATGTGAACCTCGCCGCGAAGGTGGACGGCGGCGGTCCCGTCAGCATCACCGGCACGGTGAATCCGTTTAGCGGCACGCAAACGAACACCATCAAGGTCATGTTCAAGGATGTGGAACTCACGCCCGTCAGCGCGTATGCCGGGAAGTTCGCCGGCTATCAGATTGCGGAAGGGAAACTGAACCTTGATTTGGACTACGAAATTGTCGGCAAGAAATTGGACTCGAAAAATGTCATAACGCTCGACCAGTTTAACTTCGGCGACAAGGTGGAAAGCAAGGAAGCCACGCATCTGCCGGTGCGATTAGCCGTGGCCATCTTAAAGGATCGAAGCGGTAAAATTGTATTGGACGTGCCCATCACTGGCAGCTTGACCAATCAGGAATTTCACATCTGGGGGGTGGTTTGGGACACCATTGAAAAAAACCTTGTTAAAATCTCCTATTCCCCTTTTTCATTGCTAGGTGCGGCGTTTAGCGGCAGCGGCAAGGAACTGGAACTAACTAATTTTGCGCCGGGAAAAGTAGAATTAAAGCTGGCGGACACAGAGAAACTGGATGTGCTGACAAAAGGGCTTTACGACCGGCCGGGATTGAATCTGGAAATTGCCGGTAGCGTGGATGCCGATGGCGACCGCGAAGGATTGCAACGCGTCACGCTCGACCGCAAAATCCGCACGCGCGTCTGGCAACAACTCCGCAAATCCGAGCAGGCGACCAACGACGCGAACGCCTTGGTGCTCGCGCCGGACGTGCGCGCACAATGGGTGAAGAAACTTTACGCCGAAGCCCTCGCCAACGGCAAAATCACGCCGCAACTCCTTGCCGCCAATTCCAATCTCATGGCCTACGCCGCGCAAGTTCTGCCGCGCAAAATTATTTTGGAGAAGGGCGCAACGAAGTTGCTGCGTTCCAGCCAGCCCAGCCCGAAGAAACCGGTGGCGGCGGTTTATCAATCGAAGTTGGTGCCGTTGCCCGACCCGACCGAAGCGGTGCTGCTGGCGACGTTCGCGGTGAACGATGGTGACTTGGCCACGCTCGCCGCCGACCGCGCCAAAGCGGTGCAGGCTTACCTGCTGGACGGCAAGGTGACGGCGGGCCGGTTGTTTCTCAAGCAAGGCGAGTCGCGCCATGACGGCAGCAAGGTGATGCTGTCGTTCCGCTGAAAATTATTGGAGCCGCACCGTTGGATTGCCATCGAGGCGTTTGGACAAATCAATCGGATCGCCGACGGAAACCTGCTGCGGGTTCACCTGATACGCCCAAACTTCAAAGTGGCTCAAGTTGGCCTCGCCATAAATCGTGGCAAACGCGCCGTCCACCGCGTCCGCGCCGTGCGCGACTTTGACGCGGCCAATGCGCGGGACGTTGAAACGCGGGTCGAACGTGAGCCATTCGTTGCCGAGATAAACTTCGCAGTAAGCATGAAAATCCATTGGTGTGCCGGGATCAAGAAAACCGATGTCGGGCAAATGTCCGGTGACATAACGCGCGGGCAAATTAAACGCGCGGCAGAGCGCGATGGCCGCGTGCGCGAAATCGCGGCAGACGCCGTAGCGGCGTTCGATGACTTCGGACGCGGACAAATCAGCGCGACCGGACATATAACGATACTCAATGTTGTTGTGAACCCAGTCGCAAATCGCCTGCACACGCGGCAGGCCGTGCGGAATCTGACCGAATTGATTCCACGCAAAATTCATCAGCTTGTCGGAGTCGCAATAGCGGCTCGGCAAGGTGTAGCGCAATAATTCATACGGCAGTTGTCCCACGGAAAGAATGTTGCCGAAAATTTCCCGGCTGTCCGGCAGCGAAGAAACAGCGACGAGCGCATCGTGGCGCACTTCATTGCGCCCCGGCATGAACATGGAGCGATAAGTGATATTGCCGTGCGAATCTTGAAATTCATACGACGGTAGGCCGATGCCGAACGAAAGCCGTTCCTGCATCACGAGCACGCGGCCTTCGAGCCGTGGTTTGAGCACGAACAACACGGGCGTTGGCACGGTGGTTTCGTAGGCGAGATTACAGCCAACGCGAACGGTGAGATTGAGCGGAGTCCAGTGCATGGTTGGTAGGGTTCGCAGGTTTCGAGCGAATAGCGATGCAGTTATTTGGATTTGATTTCCGGCGGACGCATCGGCGTGAGCGCAGCAAGAATGGATTTTTGCACCGCCGGATTAACCAGATTTCCCAGATGTCCGCCCTGGTCGAAAACGGTCAACTGACTCGGCGCAAACGTGGCGTGCAGCCAGCGCAAATCTTCATCCGTCAGCAGAAAATCATTTTCATTGGTGATGATGCGGATGTCGGGATTCGCGCGCAAACCGGTTTGATACGTCTGCAAGTCGCCAGCTTTTTCCAGCGCCGCCGCCGTCGAATCGCCAATGTTTCTGGCCGAATAATAAGGAATGGCAAACTTGTCGAAATAATCCTGATAGGAAAATTGCAGGATTTCCTGATACGCCGGGTCGCGCCGGAAATTGTGAAGCGCATGGTGCAGCACGCCCTGATTATTTCGTTCCTGGCTGCTGTAAATGATGTCGCGCAGCACGAGCCGGAACGCGAGGCCGATGAGAAATTTCGATTCGATGGCGCTGAACGGCAGCGAGGTTTGCGGCGTGAGTGTGCTGCGGCTCAATGCGGCCACCTTCAAGAAAACATTCTCCACATCGTTGCTGCGCTCGGCGACCGGCCAATCCAGCGGCGCGGCATAAAATTCGTCCAGCTTGGCAATTCCCTGCGCCAGCCGCACGGGCGAATTGATGGCGACGTAGCGGTCGAAGTGCAGCAGTTGGTTGGTCGCGCCAGTGGCCGCGATGAACAAAGTTTCCAGCGCGCCCATGGAATAACCCATCAACGCCTTGTTGCCCAAACGCTGCGGATACAATTTGTGCAGACGGCGATCAATCTCCGTAAGCGCAACGTGCAAATCGTGTCCGTCCACCGGCAAATACGCCGGCAGCGCGGCGGTCGAGGCGTGTTCCATGAATTCGGAATTGAACGGACTACTAATAACCACGGCGGAAAAACCATTTTTGAAAACCAGTTCCGCCAGCGCCAAAGAAGTTTCCGCCAGCCGATGTCCGCCCAAACCGGGAACGATATAAACCACGTTCGCCGAACCGGGTTGCAGCCAGAAAGTAAATTTCAAATCCTTGCCCGTTGCCTGAATCCGCACCGATTTGGTGGTGCCATGATTGGGAAATTCCGGTTCTTTGAACGTGAAGAAAACGGTTTCGAGCGTTTCCAGCGAGGCGGCATCTTGTTCGCCCTTCACTTGAAAATCCGCGACTTGATTGGCGCGCGCGAAGGTCCACGCATATTGAATCTCGGAATACGGATCGGCCTCGGCCCGGCTGAAACGCACATACTCATCCACGCTGTCCGCGAGATTGTTATACATCACCGTGTATTCGAGATAAGAATACGGGCCGAGATACGTCAGCGGTTTGTTGATGTCGAAATGGTAAGGCGCGATGTAGAGCAATGGATTCGCAGCGGTGTCGGCGGCGAGGCCGATGGTGTCGCGTTCATTGCTCGGCCCAAAAATCGGCAGCATGATGAAGCACTGCGGCGACCAGCCCCACTTGCCAAACGTCTGGCCGAAATCCGCGTCTGATTTGGGAATGTTCCATTTCGTCGCCGGGTCAAATAAACCAATGATACCAACGGTGGTGTTGCCGGCGAAGCGCCACGTCTCATCGCGCGCGCCCGACCATTTTCCTTGCAGCAAATTATTAATCAATCGTCCGGGGTAAGTGAGGTTGTGGCCAAAATTTCCGATGCTCGTGCGCACCGGTTTCACGACGACGAAACGATAAACGCGGCTCGTTGGCTTGATAACGCCCGTCATGACGGCCTTGTTAAAACCCCACATCACGCGGTTGAACGGCTCGATGGGGTCGGGCACGGATTTTGGAAGAACCACTTTTTCCACCACCGGCGAATTGGTAAAACCAACAATGTTCCCCTGCCCACGCGCAAACAGCGCGAGGCTCAACATCAAAACCGCCAGCAGCGAAATGCGGCGGCGAGGACGCGATGAAGTGTTGCTCACGATTTTTTCAGACTGTGGAATCTTTGGCGGCTTTATTTATCTGGTCGTGCTCCGCATTGGCGATGCCTTTTTCAACGAACAATTCCTGATTGCTGCAACCTTCGTCGTCCTCATCTGCGCTCGGTGTAGTCGGCACTTTATGACCGGTCGAACCTGGCACCGGATCCCAGCGTTCCGATTCCGGCACGGCTTCGAGCGCGACGGTTTTTGCGTCCACATCTGATTTCAATGGCTTCAATGGATTTGTATTCATAAGACAATAATTATTTCCCGTGGGAAAACGTCTGCACATTCTTTGACGATTTCATTTCGCGCGTGCCGCGATCTTCCCGCGTGTCACGCGACTTGGAAAAAATGTTGTCGCGCTTCGCCGGCTTCGGTTTCGCGGCAGTTTCGGCAACCGGACGAAACTGGTGCGCGGTTTTCGGAAAAACCGGTGGCAGCACTTTGGCCGCAGATTTGGCGATGGATTTTTTCACGTTATTATTTCGCCGCTTGGGAATGCGCTTCTACAAACCACAGCCATTTGTCAATGCCGCGCGAAATTTCCGTGAACAAATCCGCCGTGTCCGCGTCGTCTAATTCATCCGCTTCGTTGATGGTGTTGCGGGCCTCCTGACCAAAGGTGGACAACGCACGCGCCACGCCTTCGACGTGCGCCAGGCCTTCGGAAATCTCCGGCGAATATTCGGTGAGCCGCGTGCGGGCCGCCGCCATCCGCACCGTGCCTTCGGCCACGCCACCGAGCTGCACAATGCGTTCGGCAATTTCGTCCACATAGCCTTCGACGGCCGCAGCCACCTTGTCGAACAGCTCGTGCAGGCCGATGAAACTCGGGCCTTTGACATTCCAATGCGCCTGCTTCATCTGCATCTGCAAATCCACGGCGGACGCGAGCCGCTGGTTCAGCAGCGCGGTGAGCTGCGTCCGACGATTTTTGGAAATGTCGTTTTCCGTTTCATACATGACCGGCGCTTCAAGAAAACTGGTATTGGTATTTTTCATAAATTTATTTTTAGTTGTGAATCGATGGTGAATCTAATTTTAAGTTTTGTTGTGAAATCCGTGCACGCGCGTCTGGTTGCGTTCCGCGATCAAGTCCGCCTCCGCCTTGAGCCAATGCTGCACCTCGTGGCCGGGCAATGAACCCGTGTTCTCATAGTTGAAATAGGCGCGGCGCGCGACTTCGTCCGGCGATGGTGCGAAATAGCTCTCGTTTTGATTTGAGGCCGCCGCCATCGGTTGCGCCGCATCCGCCGGCTTTTGTGGTTGGTGGTGTTTATTGTGTTTCATATAAAAAATAGCGATGCGGCGATCTTCCAGCACCCGTTCAAATTCGTCCCAGCAAAATCAGAATCAGCAGAATTGCCGCCACAAGTCCCAGCCCGCCGCTTGGGTAGTAGCCCCACCGCTTGCTGTGCGGCCAGTTCGGCAGCGCGCCGATGAGCATGAGAATGAGCAGCACCAATAGAATTGTTCCGAACATATTTTTTCTTTTCTATTTATGATTAAGTTGACCGTTCAACGTCCGTTGTTGCCGCCCGGCTGGTTTTCTTTGCGGTCTTCCTGCTGGCGCTGGTTGGCACCGGACGGCTTCCAATTTTTCGGATACTGCTGGATCACCGCTGCGTGATGTTGCACCGGCGCATCGTGAAAATTCATTTTTACCGATGGCGAAGCCAGCAACACGTTCACCGTGACGCCGCGCGGCGCGGGCCGGGAAACCCAGCCATTGCCTTCGTGGTAGGCGAACTGATGCCGGCTGACGCTGTAATAACATTCATAGCTGGGATAATAAACGTAGTCATCCTGCACGAGGAAGATGGCGGAGTTGTCTTCATACACGCTGCCCGGCACCGGCCGATTCACATAAGCCACGCAGCCGGTCAGCGAGACCACGAGCGCAGCGCACAAGCCAAGTCCGACCTTGGAGCGCAGTGAGAAATGTTTTTTGGTATTCATAAAATCAGAGTAGTTGAAATTGCAGTTGAACCGCCATGGGGTGTAACCCGAAGAGGTATTTCACGAATCAGCTTTCAGCTTCATCATGCTGCGAACGAAATTTTGTCCAAAGCGAACCGGCCAGTTCCGCGCCCCGCAAAATGGTTTGCAGCCATGAAGTTTTTTTGACGATCGGCGCAGATTGTTTTTGGCGCAAGGTGGCTAATCCGGCCACCAGCGAAGCCGCAGCAGACGCAATGAAACCAATGGTTTTAGCCGATTCCGTAAGCGCGTGAACGTCACCCGCAAGTGTGTGCCATTCCTGCACCAGTTGCGCGCGGTTGAGTTCGCTTTCCGCAAGCAAAAGTTTTTTGCGCGATTCGAGCGGATTCATGCGAGAAGATTTTCCAGACAGACGCGATCTTTGCGAAGTTGATCCAGCGAGGCGGACAGCGTCTGCCAGTTGCGCATTAAACCTGTCAGCCGGCGATACAGAAAAATTCCGACCCCACCATAAATCCCGGTCAAAATCAGCAGCGCCCCCACCGGCGACCACACCCACAGCCAGACAATGATGAGCGCCGTAAGCGTCATCCCCGCCAGCAGGCCGAACGCCGCGACGCCGAGCGCCAAAAGAAAAGCGTGCAGGAGACGTTCGCGTTCCTCTTGCACTTCCACCGCCAGCAGTTCCAGCCGGTTTTCGCCGATAGTCGCCAGCCGGCGCACGAATTTTTTCGAGGTCGTGGCCAGTTGATTAAAGCTGACGGTGGATGTTTCCATAATTTTATTATTCGCAATTGCGCGAGGAGCAGCGGCGCGCGATTAAAAAACCGAGAATCGCACCCACGCCCACGCCAATGGCGATAGCCTGATACGGATTCGCGCGAATGGTCTGGTCGGTGACTTTCGCACCGGCGATGGCTTTGTCACGAACGCATCCGGCAACTTCTTTGGCGCTGTCGAGCGCGGCGGCAAGGCGCTTGCGCGCGGCGCCAACTTTTTCACCGGCCACGTCCGCGGTGGCGGACAATAATTCGCGCGCGTCTGCCGCGAGCGTGCCGAGGTCATCACCGACGGTTTTGATTTCTTGGTTCATAATTTTTGTGTTTTGTTTTTGTTTATGTTTTTCAACGGTAAATTTTCCGCGTCGGCGAGGTGTTTAGCTTCCGGCGAATCCGCCACCGTCAAAATCGAATTTCTCCCGCCGAACGGATTAGGCACGGACTCGCGCGCCCGCGGATCGCAAATCCATTTGCCATCCACGACGAGGCAATACTCGTAAGTGCCGGGCGCGAGCGAGGTTTCCTTCCACCAATTGCCCGCGCCGGAGGAATGTAGCGTCTTCGCTTCCGGCTGCCATTGGTTAAAAGTTCCCGCAATGCAAACGGTCTTGGCCGTCGGACTCGTGAACTCGAAGCGCACCGGCATGAGCAGTGGGCTAGCGGCGTTGTCGTGATTATGGTTGTGTTTCATGATGGTATTATTGATTGGGGCGATGGCCGTGGTTTCTGAATTTCAAAAGGAACCGCTGGCACGCCGTCATCATGCGCCTAAAGTTCCGGCCATGACTATGGGGTGTTCACCCCACGGTGCCGGCGGGATGCAGCACGCGATGCACGGTTTCGCCCAGCGTCCGGGCCGTGCTGGGTTTGGTCAACAAGTCGCAGAAGCCCAGCTCCCGCACTTTCTCGGCGTTCATAAAACCGCTGAAGCCGGTCGCCAGGATGATGGGCAGATGCGGCTGGATTTGCAGTAACTGGCCGCCGAGTTTGACCCCGTCCATGACTGGCATGGCGAGATCGGTGATGACGAGATCAAACGGTTCCGCTTGCGCGCGGACGATGGCCAGCGCTTCCAGCACGCTGCTGGTCGCCGTGACCCGATAACCGAGCCGTTCCAGAATTTTCTTACCCAGACTGGCGAGCACTTCTTCATCATCCACGAACAAGATGCGTTCGCCCTGGCCGCGCGGAACGGGCGCGGCTTCGGTTTTTGGCGTGACGGTCGCCGTTTCAAACACGGGAAAATACAAATGAAACGTGGTGCCCGCGCCCGGCTGGCTGTAAACGGAAATGCCGCCGTCATGGGTTTTCATGATGCCATGCACCACCGCCAGCCCCAGTCCGGTGCCTTCGCCCACACCTTTGGTGGTGTAAAATGGCTCGAAAATATGTTCCACCGTGGCGCGATCCATGCCACAGCCAGTGTCGCTGACGGACAGTTTCACATATTGCCCCGGATGCAGGTCGGGGCGGGTTTTGACGAAATCTTCGTCCACTTCCAAAACGCCCATTTCGACTTTCAGCACGCCCGGCTGGTCGCGCATGGCGTGCATGGCGTTGGTGCCGAGATTCATGATCACCTGATGGATGGCCGAGGCGTTGGCCAGCACGGTGGGCGTCTCGGTCAATTCGGTTTTGATGCGGATGCTGGCCGGCACGCTGGCGCGCAATAATTTCAACGCCTCCAAAACCACATGATTCAAATCCAGCGGCGCGCGCTCCGGCTTGTCCTGGCGGCTGAAGGTCAGAATCTGGTGCACCAACTCCACCGCCCGGTCGGTGGCCTTTTCAATTTGTTCCAGATACCCCAACATATCCGGCTGGTTTGCGGCGGCGGATTTGGCCAGATAGAGATAGCCGATGGTGCAGGAAAGTATGTTGTTGAAATCATGCGCGATGCCGCCGGCGAGCTGGCCAATGGATTCCATCTTCTGCGTCTGATGAAACCGGGCTTCGAGCTGCATTTCCCGCGTCACGTCGCGCTTGACGGCCACATAGTTGACGATGGTGCCGGCGGCGTCCCGCACCGGCGAGATCGTGGCGTCCTCATCGTAAAGCGTGCCGTCCTTGCGCTGGTTTACGAAATGACCGCTCCAGGTTTCCCCGCGCTCAAGGGTTGCCCACATCCGTTTGTAAAATTCTGAATCATGTTTGCCACTTTGGAGGATGCGGGGATTTTGTCCGACTGCCTCCGCCAGCGTGTAGCCGGTGGTTTTGGCAAAGGCCGGGTTGGCGTAGAGAATTTTTCCGGCGGTATCGGTGATGACAATCGTCTCGACCGCCTGTTCCACGGCGGTTGCCAGCCGCGCATGGGATTCCTCCGCCAGTTTGCGCTGGGTGATGTCGCGGATGTTGCACTGGATGACTTTTTTGTCGCCGGCCTGATAGACGTTGCTCACGAACTCCACGGCGATGTGGCGTCGTTCCTTTGTTTTCAAAGGCAGATTCTCGTAGCGCACATACCCGTCCGTTTGCAACCGCTCCAGCATGGCTTGATTGGAAACCACGTCCTTGAACGGACTAAGTTCCCCGACCGTTTTGCCCAGCATTTCCGCGCGCGAATAACCCAGGAGCCCGGTGAGAAATGGATTCACATCGGTGACCCGGCCCGAGTCCACATCCAGAATCAAAATCCCATCCTGCGCCGCCTCAAACAGCCGGCGATAGCTCAATTCCGAGGCGCGCAACGCCTGCTCCATTTGCGTCTCGTGAGGGGTTGGGTTCTGGTTTTGAGGGTCGTTGCTCATCGTTATTTCCTGCTCATGGGTTCCGCGCGCAAGGTTTGGCTTAACGGCCAAATCGCCTGCCAAATCATAGCTGGAAGATAAGCAGGAAAATTCCCAGACCGATATGGGGTGTTCAACCCATAGACATTTTTTGCGCGATTCCAAACGACTCCGGCGGCGTTCAAAACTTCCACCAAGGTTTTTCCCAGTGGCGGCAGGGAACCGCCTAGTCGCGACCAGTCCGAACGGGAAGTAACCATGGGCATGACCATTCCCCGCAGACATAACCTCAGGTGCGCCCGGAAACTTTCCGTCCGCCGCAGTCTCCTGCTTTGCTCGCTGCTCTTGAGCGTTCGCCCGGCTTTCAGTTTAACCATTCCCGCCGGCGTCACCATCCCGCTCGCCTGGAACCAAAGCCCCGACGCGAAAGTCACCGGCTATAATGTCTATTACGGGACCGCCAGCCACACCTACACCAACCACGTCCATCTTGGCACCGTCACGAATGCCACCATTTCCGGTCTGGCTGCCGGGGCGGTCTATTTTTTTGCGGCCACCAGTTACAACGCCGCCGGCACCGAGAGCAGCTTCTCCAATGAAGCCAGCAGCGCGGGGCCGCCGGTGCTGCCCGACCTGCAAGGCCGCGCGTCCGCCGGCCAATTCATTTTGACGCTGAACGGCCCGACCGGCCAAACCAACCAGATTCTCGCGACGCAAGATCTCCAGACCTGGACCGTCATCGCCACGGTGACGCTGGGAACCGGCAGCGCGTTGAATTTTACCGACCAGAACGCGGCGGCTTTTCCCCAACGCTTTTATCGCACCCAACCCGTTCCCTAAAATTCCAAACCCATAAACCACCATGAAGCTCAACATCAAGTTCCGCAAAGAAATCCGCTTTCCCCTGCTCTGCCGGCAAATCATCCGGCCTTGGACGCGGCTGCTGTTTGGCACCCAGCTTACGATGCGCGAGCTGGCGCGGATAGAACTGCCGAAGCCCTGCAAACAACGTTTTGACTGACTATCGGCGGCGAGCGGGTTTTGTCCCCAATCCTCCGATTCGGTTGAGGAAGCCATTGCAGGAGGTGATACCGCCCCAACAGTTTTTGTCTAAATTTTAGGCGGACAATGAGCAAGTGCTTGGCAACCAGTAGTTTTTATATTTCATAGTGTCATCTTGTCTCGCTAAACTGTCCGGTTTAGGAGCGAAATCCTATTTTTTTAGAACGAAAGATTCATCTTTCGTTACAGAAGATTGATCTTTTGAAACGAAACTTCAATCTTCCAAAGCAAAAGATTCATCTTTCATAACGAACCTTTCATCTTTCATAACGAACCTTTCATCTTTCATAACGAACCTTTCATCTTTCATAACGAACCTTTCATCTTTCAAAACGAAAGATTCATCTTCTGAAATGGAACTTCAATCTTTCGGAAGGAAAGATTGATCTTCTGGAACAAACCTTCAATCTTTCCGATTGAAACTTTCATCTTTCAAAGCCAACCATCGAAGTTTTGGCCGCAAACTTTTAACTTTAAGTCAGGCCACAGAATCGTCCCTGACCGCTATTGGGCGGCCAGCTTTTCCTCGGGGATCAGGCCCACGCGCAGGGCGAAGCGCACCAGGCCCGGGATGTCGTGCAGCTTCAGGCCAGCCATCAGTTTCGTGCGATGATATTCCACGGTCTTGGGGCTGACTTTCAAGAGGTCGCCGATGCTCTTGGTGTTCCGGCCTTCGGCGATGAGCTGGAGGATTTCCCGCTGCCGGGGCGTCAACTGTTCGAGCGAACTTTTCCGGCCGCCGAGGCCGTGCAGGGGAAATTTGGGGGGCAAGTGGGCGGCGATTTCCCGGCACAAATAGATTTCGCCGCGCAGCACCTGATGCAGGGCGGTGGCGAGTTCGGCGGTCGCGGATTTTTTAAGCAGGTAACCGGCCGCGCCGGCTTTCAACGCGCGCAGGACATACTCCTCGTTGTCGTGCATGGTCAGGATGATGATGCGCACGGCGGGAAAATCGCGGGCCATGCGCTCCGTGGCTTCCAGGCCATTGAGGCCGGGCATGGCGATGTCCAGCAACACCACGTCGGGCGGCTGCGCCTTGACCAGATTCAGCACTTCGCGCCCGTCGCCGGCCTCGCCGATGACTTTCACGTCCGGCAATTTTTCCAGCAGCGCGCGGATGCCGGCGCGCACGAGCGTGTGGTCGTCCGCGAGGATGACGTGAATGGGTTTGAAGATTGGGTTCACGCCGGTTTGAGTTCGCGCGCCGGGGTTTTCCAATTCAACGGAAACCAGGCATGGACTTCCGTGCCTTGGCCCGGCGCGGATTTAAGTTCCAGTCCGCCGCCGGCCAGCGCCGCCCGTTCGGCCATGCTCAACAGGCCGAGGCTCGTCCCGCCCATGGCCTGCTCCCGCACGGCGGCGACCTCGAAGCCGACGCCATCGTCGCGCACGCGCAGGTGCAGTTGGCGGGCTTGCTTGCGGAGTTCCACGGTCACGGTCTTGGCGTGCGCGTGGCGGATCACATTCGTCAAGGCTTCCTGCGCCACGCGGAAACATTCGGTTTCCACCACCCGGCTCAGGCGCTGTTTCAAGGGGTCGGCCTTGAACTGCGCTTTGATTCCGATCAAGGCCGCCTGCTTGCGGCTGAACCAGCGCAAGGCCGGTTCCAAGCCGAGATCGTCGAGAATCATCGGGCGCAGGTTGAGGGAAAGATCATGCACCTGTTGCTGCACGCGATCCACCACGCCCAGGCTGTCGCGCAAACGCGGCGAGAGGGCTTTCGCGCCGGGTGAGAGCAACAGGGTTTGGAGGTTTAATTGGATGACCGTGAGGGCCTGGCCGATTTCATCGTGCAGTTCGCGCGCGATGGTCTGGCGCTCGGTTTCCTGCGCCGCCACCAGCCGGCGGGAAAGCACTTGCAACTGGCGGCTGTAGTCCTTGAGCTTTTCCTCCGCTTGCCGGCGCTTGGTGATGTCGCGGATGTTGCACTGCACCACGCGGTCGCCGTTGACCTGATAAATGTTGCTGACAAACTCGACGTTGATGGCTTTGCCGGTGCTGGTTTCCAGCGGCAGGTCTTCGTAGCGGACATAGGCCTCGCGCTGCAATTCCCGGAACTCCGCCTTGGACGCCTCGACATCCTTGAACGGGCCAATCTCCCAGAGCTTGTTGCCCAATAGCTGCTCGCGCGAATAGCCCAGCATGTCGGTCAGAAACGGGTTCGCGTCGTCAATCTGGCCGGTGTCGGCATTGAGGATCAGGATGCCGTCCTGCGCGGTTTCAAACAGCCGGCGATAGCGCAGCTCGGAAACCGCCAGCGCATATTCCGGCGAACGGGGTTTCGCGGCAGAAGGTTTCGAGATCAACTTGTTAGATTTCATATTTATAATTTTGCCGCAGAAAAATTATGACCGGCCGAACAACCAGTGTCCCAGATGAAAGCGATGGCGCGCCGCCTACTCCGTATAAAACACCGTGCAGAAAATGATGATGGTGGATTCCTCCGTGCTGGGCATGGCGTTCGGTTCCGCCGGTGCGACGATGGTGTTCATGTGCGTCGCCACCACTTGCAAATCCGGCGACTGCGCCAGAAACGCATTGAGCTGATCTTCCAGTTCGCTCGCCGGCGATTTGCCGGAAGGCAGCTTGTGCAGCATGACTTCAAACACCTTGGCTTTCATATTTTTGGTTCTCCCCACCGGTCCAGCAAACCCGAACCCACGCTCCGCATGCGGACTTGTTTTAAGGTCGGCAGGTTCATCGTCGTGGCCCACGAAAAGGCGTGGGAACGAGTTCGGACGGATAGGCGTGGGCGCGACCGGGATTTGCTGCCGACAATGGTCGAAATCTCATGCATAGATCACCGGCTTTGTTAGCGGACTTGCGGGACGCGGATGTCACCAGCATGATTGATGATGCCGAAGGCATACAACAACCAGACTACGACGCAAATCACCACAACGACGTTGAGAATTTTTTTAATTTTTCCATCCATCGGGATGTAGGTGTTGACCAGCCAGAGCAGCACGCCGACGATAATCAGAGTTACGATGAGAGATATTAGCGACATAGGTTGCCTCGGATTGGTTTGCATGGTTGATTGCTCATATGTGGAACATAAGCCGGCCGGCTGACCGACACCATGGGGTATTACCCTACCGGGCATTTGATGCAGCCTGCCTCCGGCGAGCTCAAAACCAGTTTGGCTGCACGGTCAAAGCCGCAGGCCGAAGGCTTGCGGGTTGCTTTCCCAGTTCGGCACCAACACCGCCGCCGCACCGTCCAGTTTGGTTGCACCTAAAGTGGATTTTACCGCGCCTAAAAACTCCGCGAGGCTGTAGGGCTTGAGCAGCATGGCGAAGGGTTGCAGCCAGGGTCGCCCGGTAAATGTCTCATCGGGCAGGGTGGCGGTGGCCATGATGACCGGTAGCCCCATCCCGGCGACACGAATCTTCTCCACCAGCTCAACGCCGCACACCTTGGGCATCTGATTGTCGGTTACTAGCAAATCATAATCGTTCAGTTGCATTGCTTCCCAAGCCGCCGCTCCATCTTCGGCGGTGTCCACTTGGAAGCCAGCATTCGCCAGTATGTCGAAATTAAGCAGGCGAATCAGTGGCTCGTCATCCACCACCAGGATCCGCTTGCCCGGAATTGCCTCGCGTAACTGCGGTGCGCCCGCCATTTCCACGGCGTGTGGTATCTTTATTGTCGTCATAGATTCTCTTTTTAAAAACAATAAGATAGAACGGCATTGGACACCATGGGGTGTTCTCCCCATTTAATCTAACTGCTTGTTTTCAGCCGATACTAACTGCCGGCGGAAGAGCTGCATTAACGTTGCAAACCATGAACTTGCTCTTGAGATTGCCAGATTGCGGTCGTGATAACTATGCTGGCGGTGTCAGCTTCGTGCAGAACGTCTTTCACTACCCCTAGGAATTCCGTAACGGTATAAGGCTTGAACAACATCATCGGTGGTTGGCGACCGGGGTTTGCGGTGGATTCCCCTGCCGTCAGATTTTCAGTTGTCATAATAACCAGAACGGTCAGATGGGCAGCTTGAATTAGCTCAAGCAACCCCATCCCGGAGTCCATTGCCATATTATCATCAGTGACTAACAGGTCGTATTTATTCTGTTGCAGCAGATCCCAAGTATCTACGCCATGTTCAACCTCATCCACTTTATAACCCGCGCAACGCAGCGCTTCCGCCTCTAGCCGGCGCAAAAATAAATCGTTATCCGCGATGAGGATGCGCAATGGTGGATTCATTCGGTTTGGAATAATTGTCTGCGACGGTTCCCCGGCGAGCGCAAGCTGGTTAGATTTCATAAAATCAGTTTTGTGGCTGGGTGGCCTTGCCTCCCAAAATAATCTGGAATTACTTTCTTTTGGTATGGGGTATTCACCCCATATTCATCAAGTCGGATTGAATACCACCTCCGCTCGCCCACGAGAATTGCTGATTATTCTAGCTAAGATACCATGCGGATTTGTAATGGGGATTATACCTAATAGCTGATTGATGGTCGACACATTAATCTCACGTTCATAAATAACCCAATGTTATTTATCTGTGAACGTCAGTCAAAACATAAAAGTAACCAACCAATGCCCAGAAGGGCGTTGGCAAACAGCAGTCGAATCAAACAAATTACAAATCAAACTAAAACACATATATGAAAAATAAAATAGCAATCACCGCCATCGCCTTGGGCGTGGCCTTATCCGCCACCACCAGCCAGGCGTCCTTAAACTTCGCGGGCATCAACAATGCCCAGTTCAACGCCAATGGTGACACATTCCAGTTGAATCCTATGGCCGGTTCCAGCACCACGCCGCAATTCACCTTTACCGGTGCCGATGCGGGTTTGACCGGTTGGATTACCGGCGCGCCCTGGTCGGTGAACATGAGCGCCCTGTCCTCCACCACGGTTGGCAGCATCACTTATTCGCAGGCTCCAATCATCGGTGGCGGGCAACTGAACATATTCGACGGGGTGAATACGCTAACCGGCAATCTTACTTGGAACCAGATTCACATGGTCTCGGATGGTCAAGGAGGTATCGCCGATTCATTGTCTGTCAATCTAACCGCCATTGCTTACGGTGGCATCAATGCGGATTTGCTCGGGTTGGCGGCGGGCCAGAATGGAAATCTTAACATGACGTTCCAGTTCTCCGGCACTGACCCCAGTTTAACCAGCCTCTTTGCCGACTCGGGCACTCAGGTAGTTTCCTACTCAGGCAGCATTTCGTCGGCTTCCGTTTCGGCGGTGCCGGAACCTTCAACCGTGGTGGCCGGAGCGATGCTTCTGCTGCCGTTCGGCATTAGCACCTTGCGCATCCTGCGCAAGCACAAGCAAACGGCGATCTGACCGCAGACGTTTCCAATCAAAGCCGGTGGGTTCTTTGACCCGTCGGCTTTTTTATGCCGGTGACTGGCTAGTTCTAGTAGGGTTATACCCCATAGCACCCCCTCGTTGCATTTGAATATAATGTCCAAATGAATGTCACAACCAACCATTGATTCTAAACTAAACTAATCAACCTATCTTTTTTATGAAAACCTACCTCAAGTTAAGTTCTATTGCCCTCCTTATCATCACAGGGGGATTTTGCAGCGAAGGCTCACAGACTAATCTGGTGCAAAATCTTGCCTTCAAGCTGACCGCCTGGTCGCAAGGGGCAACCACGACCAATGGTAGTCTGGTGACCGTTATGGCTAACGGCCAGAGCATTGTCACCAAAGATGTTCTGGGCTGGCTTGGGGTGGCCACTACCAACAATTTTACTAACGCACAACTCGTGGTAATCAATCGGCTGGGGACACCCGACACCAAAGCGCATGTGTTCGTCCGGATGAAGGTTAATGGCACCACGAACAATGTGGATGTGTCGGAGTTTTTCGGCACCGTCACCTATGTGGCGACCGTCAACAGTTACAGCTATAACAACACCAACAATATCGTCAACCCCGGAAATTATTATGGCTACTGGGGCTTCTATCTTCTGGAAAATCAGAGTTATCCGTCATTGCCGGTGACGTTTTATGTCAATGGCTTCGGCGTGGACTCGGTAATCAACATCATGACCAAGAAGAAGGTGGTGCTGGGTATGGCCGACCAGTTCTCGACCACCAACGCGGTGGGCCTCGGTCAAGTGAACGGCCATCAGTTTATCATCACGGGCAATATCTCGATCACCGGCACCACGCTGGAACCGCAGCCCTAAACCAATACTTAACTCAAGACCCTATGCGAAGTAGAATTGTAATGCCCTATATTGTGTTTATGGGCGTAGTTTTGCTATTACTTGGTTGGTTCCGTTTCCATTCCCGGTCGCCAACATCATTGCCGACCGCACCCAACCCGGTCGGGTCAGCGGCGGCGCACCAAGCCAAACTGTTGCCGCCGGTCCTCGTAAGCGTGTCGTTCCTGCCGGAGGCCAAGGTCGCAGCGGATTCCGGCCATCTGGATGTGGCTGACCACATTGCCGACTTGGGCGAGTTGGCGATGAATAATGATGCGGATTCCCTCAACATGATTCTGGAGTCGTTGACGAATGCCGACCCGCAAATCCGTGTGGCGGCCCTAGAAGCCGCGATTCAATTTGGTAGTCCGGACGCCATTCCCTCGCTTCAGGATGCCATGGCTAGGGTGGAACTGCCGCAGGAAAAGGTGAATCTCCAAGCGGCCATTGATTTCCTAAAGTTGCCTTCGTTCGCGCAAAATATAACCAACCAGCCGGTGACTGTCGCCCGCTGACTTATCCAACCTGAAAGCCCGATTTTTCTCATTAGAACGCGCCCGTCCTATCGGCGCGTTCTCTTTTTCCACCGGTGGTAGGGTGAACTAGGACGCCTTCTTTTTTGCGGCGGGCGGCGGGGAAAGATTTTCCGTCACCACGGCGATCATCGCCTCCATCCCCTCCTTGATTTCATTGACCTGCGGATGGACTTCCTTGATGAGATCGTGCTCGATTTTGGAAAGTTTTTCGATGCGCTTGCCCTGCTCGCGCAACTGGGCGAGCAAAATATTTTGTTTGAGCGAAAGTCGGCGCATCCACCAAAAACAAATGCCCCAGCAGATCGTGCCGACCACAGTCATCCAGAAAGCGAGATTGTTTTCGTTCATCTTTTGTAGGAGCCGAGGTGACGAGGCTCAAATTTATAAAAACAAAAAATAGTTAGAGACTCCTTACGTCGTCTCCTACTTGATAAGCCTAGACAATCGTCAACTGCACGCTGCTCTCAATAATCCCCGCGCTGATGGCATAGCGCGTGAGGCCGGCGGTGTCGTGGATGTCGAGTTTTTCCATCAGATGCTCGCGATGTTTCTCGACGGTCTTGAGGCCGATGCCGAGTTCCGCCGCCGTCTGCTTGTTAGCCTTGCCCTCGGCGATGAGCTGCAACACTTCCATCTCGCGCGAAGTCAGTTCCGCCATTTTCTTTTTGAGCAAACCCGCGCGGTCAAGCGCCAAGGGATGCAGCCGCTCCTGTCGTTTGGCGATGGCCGGACTGAAAAAAGTTTTTCCCTTTTGCACTTCGCGAATCGCGCGGCAAACGTCGTGCGCGGAAGTCTGCTTGAGCAGAAAACCTTTCGCGCCGGACTCGATGGCATTGGTCACATACGCGTCGTCATTGTGCGCGGAAAGCATCAGCACCTTGGCGGCGGGCACGGCCTTGAGCAGTTGTCGCGTCGCTTCCAGCCCGTTGAGTTGCGGCATCGCGATGTCCATCAACACCACGTCGGGACGCAATTTAATTGCCAGCGCCACCGCCTGCCGTCCGTCTTGCGCTTCGCCGACAACGGTGAAGTCATCCTCGAATTCAAGCATCTTGCGAAAACCTTCGCGCACGATAATGTGGTCTTCCGCAAGCAGAACAGTGATGGGTTTCATGGACATTCGGGAGAAATTGATTTGCTGGATTTTTTCGACACACCGGCGCGCACTTTGGCGAACGGCACGGCCACCTGAATGGTCGTTCCCTTGCCCGGCGCGGACTCGACACCAAAAGTGCCGCCGACCATTTCAACCCGTTCCCTCATGCCGAGCAGTCCGAGCCGTTTGCTCCCCTTGCCGCGCAGCACGCGCTCCACCGCAAATGATTTACCATCGTCCTTGACGTGCATCGCAACGCCAGCGGCAAGTTTCGTGATATTCACCTCCACGCGACGGGCTTTGGCATGACGCGCCACATTGGTGAGCGCCTCCTGCGCCACGCGAAACAGCACCGTGCGCTTGGCGATGTCTAATTCCTCCACGCCCGCAAACGCTGCCAGATGAACCGACAAATGCGTCCGCGCCGAAAATGTTTTTACGAACGAATGCAACGCGGGAATCAAACCCAAATCGTCCAGCACCGCCGGACGCAATTCGCGCGCGAACCGGTGCACGATGTCCACGGATTTTTCCACGAGCTTTTGCGTGCGCGCAATGTTCGCTTCCAAGCCGCGCGTGTTGACGGACGCCGCCTTCTTCAGCGTCGCCAGCCGGATGTTGATGCCGGTCAACGTCTGCGCAATGACATCGTGCAGCTCGCGGCTGATGCGTTTGCGTTCCTCTTCCTGCGCGGACAAAATCTGGCGCGACAACTGGCGCAACTGTTCCTGCAAACGGTCGGACTGTTCCAGCAACACCGAATAATGCCGCTCGCTTTTTTTGAGCGCCGCTTCCACCGCCTTGCGCGTGGCGATTTCCTGTTCCAGTTCCAGATTCGACGCCGCCAGTTCCACCGTGCGCTGGCTCAACGACTCGATGAATTTTTTCAGGTGCGCCGTCGCCGTCCGCGTGTCGCGGTGCGATTTTTCAATCGGCAACACCGCCATCGCAAAGAAAATTCCCGCCTGTTTGATGAGCGCGGCGCGTTTGCCCGGCGCGCAACCCGGTAACAGCTCGGTGATCAAAGTTTTTTCGTGCAGCTTCGCGAGGTCGAGCGTCTGCAAGCCGGCGGCCAACGCCTTGCTGCCCAGCCCGCGCGCCGATTCCAGCGTGGCGTGCCGGCCCAGTTTCAAATGCGCGCGCAAGGTGTCCTGATAACGCCGCGATAAATCAAAAAGTTGGCGTTTCATAAAGTTCCAAATTCCCGCGCAATGCGTTTGACCGATTGCACTGACTTCGCCACCAGCCGCGCCGTGCTGGCGATGTCATTTTTCAAGCCCTTGTGATTGACCCGCGCTTCCTGCTTCAACGAAAGCAGCCGGACATTGATGCCGAGCAGCGTCTGGGCGATTTCATTGTGAAGTTCCCGGCTGATGCTTTGGCGTTCGTCCTCCTGCGTCGAGATCACCTGATGCGTCAGTTGCCGCAGGCGCTTTTGCAAATCGAGCGATTCCTCCAGGCATTTTTTATAGTGCTGTCCGGTCTTCACGGCGGCTTCTTCCATGACCTTGCGCCGGACGACGCCGCGTTGCAACTGCCGGTTGGTCGCAGCCAGTTCCACCGTGCGCTGGCCGAGCGTCTCCTTCAGCCGGCCCAGATGAACCTCGCTGGCTTGCGCCGCGCGATGCGTTTCTTCAATCGGCGCGTTGGCCTCGGTGAAAAAACTTTCCGCCCGACTGACCAGCTTTTTTTTGTCCGGCGACAAATTCAAGGTGACGAGGGCTTGCTCGTGGATGCGCGCCAGTTCTAGCGTTGCTATCCCCAGGGCGACGGCCTGCCGTCCCAGACCCTGCGCTGCCAGCAGACGTGCGGGCGCGCCCGGCTGCAGGTGCGTGCGCAGCGCGGTCACATAATTTTGTGACAGCGTGATCAATCTTTGCTTCATAGTCGCATACTCGCGGCGCGTGGGCGGTTAAGAAAGCTTTATCTCCGCCTATTATCCGTCGCGCCACAGCCAATATCGGCCAATTCCGCCCGCCTTGCCATGGGGTGAACACCTAATGGTCACCGCCAGCTTTTCCGGCGATGCTGTGGGCTATGAAAAATAAAATCTTACTCGCCACGTTCCTCACCGCCGCCGTCTGCGTGGTCGGCTGTGACAAAGAAAAAACCACGGCCCAACAAATTGACCAGCTTAAAACCGAAACCAAACAAGCCGCAGCGGACATGAAGGATTACACCTTTGCGCAAAAGGAAGAATTCGTTAAGGCCATGCAGGGCCAGTTGACCGCGCTGAATCAAGACTTGGACAAGCTTTCCGCCAAGATTGACAGTTCCAGCGACGCTATCCAGGCCGAGGCCAAGCCCAAGCTGCAAGCCCTGCGCGACCAGGCGGCAAAATTAAACCAGCAGCTCGCCGATGACGCCAACGCCACCGAATCCACTTGGGACAGCGTGAAGACCGGCACCAAAAAAGCCTACGCGGCGATGGCGGCCAGTTTTGCGGACGCCCGCCAATGGGTGAGCGACAAGATTAAACCGTGAACCAAACCGACCCAACCAACCGAAAGATGTTAAAAATGAAATTATTCAAACCCTGCAAACTGCCGATCCTCATGGCCGCCATGCTGGCGGCGATGCCCTTGACCCAGGGCTGCGCCCTGTTGCTCCTGGGCGGCGTGGCCGCCGGGGCCGCGTATGGCACGGTGAAGTATGTCAACAACACATTGGAGGTGACCCAGGTAGTGTCCTTGGACAATGCGTGGGCGGCGGCCAACGCCGCGTTGAAGGAATTACAGATGCCGGTGACCGCCACCACCAAGGACGAGGCATCCGGCAAACTGGAGGCGCGCAACGCCAAGGATCAGCCCGTGTCCATCCAACTGATCCGGAAAACCGACAGCGTCACGGATATTCAAATCACCGTCGGCACCTTCGAAAGCGCGGGGAACCAGACGGAGGCCCAGCAAATCTATGAGAAGATGAAAGCCCGGTTCTGAACCGGCTACCGAACCATCCGGCCTGCATCACTGGTTGATGCAGGCCGGATTTATTTTCGGAGAGCCTGGTGAATAAAGCACGGTAGGGTTAGACCCCATAGGAGAAATCTGGTTCAGCGCGTATGGTCACTTTGGCAAGCGGTGGCAAACAAGTTGCCATCCCAATCGAAAGACAAATCATGCACCTCTTATTCTCCCCGGTTCTGGCCAGCGCACTCTACATCGGTGGCGGTTCAGTCGGCCTCTTGCTCGTCATCATCATTGTCGTTCTATTAGTTCGGTGAACGCCAATCTCTGGCTGCCGAAGACATTGCCACCCCATACTAACGGATACTCAATACCATTATGAAAACCTTATTCACTGCCGAAGCCATCTCCAAGGGCGGACGTTCGGGAACCATCCGCACGCCCGACGGATTGCTGGATGTCACTTTGGGAAATCCGCTGAAAGCCGGCATCGAGAAACGCGGCCCCAATCCCGAATTGTTGTTCGCGGGCGCGTATTCCGCCTGTTACCACGGTGCTTTGGTCAACGCGGCCAAGCAGCTCGGCACACCGATGACGGATTCCACCGTGCGGGCGCGGGTGAGCCTGATCGAGGATGATCAGGGCGGCTATCGGCTGGCGGTGGAGTTGCACGCGCAGCTTCCCGGCATCGACCGCGCCCAAGCGCAACGCATCATGGACGCCGCGCACCAGACTTGTCCTTATTCCAAAGCCTTGCGCGGCGACACCGCCATCACCTTGGTGGTGGACTGACCGGCTGGACCGGATTGAAGGAGCGAGAACTCTTTTGCCGTCATGTTGGCGGCGGATAAAACAAACAAACAAGACCAAAACATAAAATCATGACCACACTCGAAATCAAAGGCGACTGGAACATCACCAAGGGCAAGCTGAAACAGAAATGGGCGCAGCTCACGGATAACGACCTCCAATTCGGCGAAGGCAAAGCCGAAGAACTGGTGGGCCGGATTCAAAAGCTCACCGGCGAAACCCGGGAAGTGGTTGAAAACGCCATCAAGGAATACTCCGCCGCCTGCGGCTGCAAATAAGTTGCCGGCCGCCCCAAACCAGCCGCCTGTTCCAATGGGCGGCTGGTTTTTTTAGTAGGGTTACACCCCATGGCCTTGCCCCAAGCCATCCGCCAATCTGTCTTCAGTGCAAAAAAACATCAAACATCGAAACAAAAAAAACATGAAAACAAACTACCCCCTCACCCTCGCCCTCACTGCGGTCGCAATTCTGACCGCTGGCAACTCCCTGCGTGCCGCCGACACGGACAGCACCACGACCACCACGACCACCACCCAGTCCACTGTGACGACCCAACCTCCAAGCAGCGATTCGGGGCTGACCAACAATCTGACGGAGATTTACCAGAGCCACGAACTCTCCTTCGACGGGTTCGCCATGGGTTCCATGGGCAATTACACCTTGGTGCATCCCGCCATTGATCGCGTCCGGAACAACGGCCAAGGCGGGGCCGGCGTGGGCCTCAACTATTTCATCACCCGTTATGTGGGCGTGGGGGCCGAGGCTTACTCGCAAAACACCCGCGGCGTGTTCATTGACAACGCCTCCGTCAATTTGCTCTTGCGTCTGCCGCTGGGCGAGAGCGGCTTTGCCCCCTACCTTCAGGGCGGCGGCGGCCACCAGTTTGATGCCGCCAAGCTGTGGTTCGGTCAGGCGGGTGTCGGCATGGAATACCGCTTCTGCCACAACATCGGTATGTTCGTTGACGCGCGCGCGGTCTGGCCGAACGAAACCAAAATCTACGGCGTCGGCCGGGTCGGCCTGCAGTTTGCGTTCTAAAATACTTTCACGCCCAACGCCGGCGGGCCACCGCCGGCGTTTTTTATTGGGGCAATTCAATGGCGGTTCTCCCTCGGCCAAGAATCCCACGCCCGCGCCGGTCAAGACGAAGGCGGCGTGAGTTGCGGAACCGCGGCAGTGTAGGCCCGGCCATTTTGGCCGGGCTTTTTTTGGGGGCAGGAACCGTGCGCCCCGTGCTTACCCTGCCTTTTCTCAAAATAAAAACCCGGCGAACACCGGAGGAAAAGCGTTCACCGGGCGAGGCCGGCCAGGGATGAATTTTATTTCGTCCGCAGCTGGCAAATTATTTTCCGCGATACTTCGACGGGTTGCGGAGGCGATCGAGCCGCTCCGCTTCCAGCTCGATCAAGACCGTCTGCTGCTGGCGCGCTTTTAGCGCCGCCGCCAGCGTTTCGGGAAACCGATAGAAATGATCCCGCAGTCGCGCGCAGGCCTGACAGATGTTTTTTAACTGGTTCATTGGGCGTTCAAAATTCGCGCCGGCGCAGATTTCAGCCGGCGGTAAATTTGTTTCACGAAGGCATCGGCGCGAAATCCAGCCGGGCCGGCCCACGGTTCAAAGCCTTGCCCCCCATCCGCGACGAAATCGCCGCGCCGCACCAGTTCGTTCCATTTCAACCGGCGCAAACTTTTGGCAGCCACGGCGGGCAGCACTGACTGGGTTGCGCTCATCCGACGCTTTTGGGTTTTACGAGCAGCAAAATAATTCCGCCGACGAGCATGAGCGCGCCCGCCACCGGCGGAATAAAATGGCTGTCCGTGGTGGCAATGTGCAGCCCCAGAAAATTGATGGTCTGACCCGGGGTCGAGAAACTCAAACCGGAGTAAGCGAGAACCACAATGCCCAGTGTGATGAGCGAAACGGAGAAAATGGTTTTGGTATTCATAATACTTTGCGTCCGGAGATAATCCGCAGCAGCACCACCACGATGGCGATGACGAGCAGGATGTGAATGAAGCCGCCCATCGTGGCACCAGTCACCAGACCGAGCAGCCACAAAATAACCAGCACTAGCGCAATCGTGTATAACATAAAATTTTTCTCTCGTTTGATTGCTGGCGGGCGTTTGCGCACCCGCCAGCATTGGTTACTATCGATTTACTTCGCAATGTCCGGCGCGGCGATGGTCATGTTGTTGACCACGCTAATCACGCCGGTGATGTCCGTGGCGAGTTTGGTGACGAGGCTGCGTTCCGCGTCGTTCTTGGCGATGCCGCCCACCGTCACAACGCCGTCCGTCGTGGAGACCGTGGTATGCAGCGCGCTCGTTGAATGATGCGTGAGCAAGGACGACTTAACCTGCGCCGTGATGGACGCGTCATCAATCTTATCGCCGATGGTCGGCGCCGGCATGCCGGGCTTCGAGGTGATGGTCATCTCGTTGTTGACGGAAGCGACGTTGTCAATGTCCTTGGCATATTCGGTGGTGAGTTCCTTCTGCGCCACACTGTCGGCCACGCCGGACAAGGTGACGATGCCGCCGACGGTGCTAACGGTCGTGCCGCTCGCGCTCACGTTGCGATGGAACAACAGCGCGGTTTTCACTTTCGTGGTGATCCACGCGTCGGAATGTTCCGCCGGTTGGGTGCCGACCACGGCCAGTTGATCCTTCACACTCGTGACGCCGGGCAAACTCGTCACCGTATTTTCCGCGAGCGTTTTGTGCGACTCGGTGGCGACGGAGCCGGTCAGCGTGACGACGCCGTCTTTGGCTTCCACCTTGATGGAATCGTCCTTGAGGTAGGTTTTGAACACATAAGACTTCGCCGCCGAAGATTCGATGCGGTCGTCCGTGTCCGCCGCGCGCAGCGGTGAACTGGTGAGGAATAGGGTGCTCACGATAGTCGCGAGCGTTAGGGGATGGATGGTTTTCATTTTATTGCTTTCGTTTGTTTGTTTGTTTGTTTGCTATTTAACACTGAATACAGACTGACGGATGCGCCGGCCCTTTGCCATGGGGTGTAACCCTACCGTTCATTTTGATGACCGGGGCTGATCCTGCTAACTGATGGCGGCGTGGGCGCGGGTAAGCTGGAACGACGGCCAACTATAGAAAGAAAAAGCGCCGGCGGGTTACCGCCGGCGCAGGCATGGAAATAACTTCTATCTTACGGGGCGGGCACGGTGACGGTGCTGGACTGGACGGTCACGGCGCCCGAGGCGTTGCCGCCCGCGCCGGCAAACAGCCGGCCGTCCACCGTGGAACCGTTGGACACCGTGATGGTGACAAAGGCTAGGATGTTGCCCTTGAAAATGGAGGTGGTTCCCAAGGTCGCGGAACTGCCCACCTGCCAAAAGATGTTTTTCGCCTGGGCGCCGCCGGCCAGGACGATGCTCGTGCCGGAATCCGTGACGAGCGTGGAAGCCATCTTGAAGACGAACACGGCGCTCGCGTCGCCCTGGGCGTCGAGCGTCAGGATGGCATTGGCACCGGTTCCGGAGATGCCGGTTGAACTTCCGTTCACATAGAGCCCGGGGGCGAGCGTCAGCCCGCCCAGGTCTCCCGGCAGCGATATCGCATTGACCGAACGGTCCACGGCCTCGTTATAGGCGGCGAGCAAACTGGCTTGGGCCGCAATTACCGCCTGGTCGTTCACGTGGATGGTCCCGTTGATTTCCGAAGGAGGAATGCCCTGGGCGGAACCCGGGGACAGCCCGACGTCGCCATTGATCTGGTCGGCGCCGCCGCTGATTGCTGCAGTGGCCATGATCGCAAAAGTGGAAGCCGCGCCAAGCGGGATGGCTAGGAGATTCGCGTCCGCCTGCGATCCCGTGGTGAACGTCCAGACCACCTCGGCCGCCAGCGGATTGCCGGCCAGATCCGTGGCATTGGTGCTGATGGTATTGGTATAAGTGGTGTCGGGGGCAAGATTGGTGGCGGGAATGAAGGTTGCAACCTGGCTGGCGGCGTCATAGGTGACGGTTCCGGCCACGTTGGCCGAGCCCGGCCCGGTCACGGTGAAGCTGTTGGTGCTGATGGTGCCCGGATCCATGGGCTTGCTGAAGGTGGCGTTGAGTGACTGGTTGATGGCGACATTCGTGGCTAGATCCGTGGGGTTGCCGTTCAAGACGACGGGCGGGTTCGTGTCAGCCACCGCGCCGGTGGTGAAGCTCCAGACAAAGTTGGTGACCAGTGAATTGCCGGCCAGGTCTTGCGCGCCAGTAGTGATGGTTGCCGTGTAAAGGGTGTTGGTAGCGAGGCTCGCGGCGGGCGCGAACGTCGCCATGCCGTTGGCATAGCTGACGACGCCGGTTACGGACGTGCCGCCCTGCTGCAATTCAAAAGTGGTGTTGGTCAGCGTGGCCGGATACATCGCCTTGCTGAAGCTGGCGGCCAGCTTGCTGTTGCTGGCCACGCCCGTGGCCGTATTGGTCGGAATGGTGAAACTGACGGCGGGCAACGTGTCGTCGGTCGAGGTGCTCGTGGTGAAGCACCAGACAAAGTTGGTCGCCAGCGCAATGCCGGACAGGTCTTGCGCGCCCGTGGTGATCGTGGCCGTGTAGAATGTGTTGGTCAGCAGGCCCGTGGTCGGCGCAAACGTCGCCGTGCCGTTCGCATAGGTCACGGTGCCGCCAACCGTCGTGCCGGCCTGTTGCAGGACAAAGGAGGTGTTGGTGATGGTGGCCGGATCCATCGGTTCACTGAAAGTAGCCGTCAACTGGCTGCTGATCGGCGCATTCGTCGCCAGGTTCGCCGGGCTGGTGAGAGTAACGGTGGGCGCCGTGGTGTTGCAGGGGACGCCCAGCCCGCTGACGGTCAAAACGACGTTGTTGCCGCCGCCGTCCGCCAAGGCAATCGAATGAATATCCAGGACGTCCGGCACCCACAGAGGAAGTTCTATTAGGGACAGTCCGCCGTTTTTAGTTGACGTCTTCGCCCTAATAATTTCGCCGTTGATCATCAAGCTATAAACGGTGCGCGGGGTCAGCCCCGTGGCGGCTAGCTGAAATTGGGTGTTGTGCGCGCCGGCGTGGATAACCACCGCGCCGCGGGCCGCCGGCAGAAAACCGGTGTTGTCCATGGCAGCGTTGACTTCATATTTTCCCCGGGTGGGGTTGCCCAAAATTCCCCGCAACACGATCGTCTGGTTGCCATCAACCAAATCCAGTTCCCGGACATCGCACATGGGATCCAGCATAGCGGGAAGTGGGAGCGCACCTCGGCTGGTTTTCCCGTTGCTCTTTTGTTCGTAGTCAACATGTATCGCGCCCTTTTTGTCCGTCATCAAATTGGCGACGCCCGTCGCGACGGTGGCATCGCCGATGTAGGCCACCAGCCCATACATGGTGTTGGGCTGCAAATTGACTATCCGAATTAGCACTTGCTGGCTTCGGACATTGCCCCGTTGGCTCAATGTTTCATTGATTTTACCTTGGGCGTTGGAATCGCCGCCCGTGGGAGCCATCACTGTTACTGTGTCAAGCTGCATGACGTTATTTGCCATCTTGCCGGCAAACACGGTGCCAGCGGACACCGCCATGACAAACGCCAAACCGAAGGTGGCACTCCAGACCGTTCTCCATTTGGATTTACTCATGGTTGGCGTATTATTCGGCTTGATTGTTTTTATGGTAGTTCTTTCGGTTATTGGGTTTTGTTGTGTTGCTTTCATTAACATGGAAGGCACTTTGATGAATCCGAAGAAACTTTGCCATGGGGTGTAACCCTACCGTGAAGACTTGCGCGACTGAAGTTGGAACCCAAACCATGGCGGCAGAAATCGCGCCGTCGCCGCTGACTGTTTTATTGAAACAATACCGCGAACAGTATTTTGCCGCCGAAAATCCAGATGACCGCCGCCGCCGCGATGTAAGGGCCGTAAGGCATCCGCGACGACCATTCGCGCTTGCGCAGCAGAATCAGCGCGATGCCCACCACCGAACCGATGAGCGAACTCGCCATCAATGAAAACACCGCGCCCTGCCAGCCGATGAACGCGCCGATGGCCGCCATGAATTTCACGTCGCCTAAGCCCATCGCCTCGCGCGGCAGCACGACCTCGGAGCAAACCGTTTCGATGTGCGGCACGGTTTCGGGGTCAATTTCCTCGTCGCCGATTCTCAATCGGTGCGGTGACAGCCGCAATTTCACGTCGCGGTAACTGCGGTCAATCAGTTCCACCGTGCGCGCTTCCAGCACAATCGTGTCGCTCTGGCGGTAAAAGATTTCTTCGTAGGGAATTTCCTGGTCTGGCAGACAGAGCGCGGTTTCGGTGAAAATAACTTTTGCGCCGTCCGGCAATTTTATTTTTTGCCGGCCAAACAATAATTTTCCCAATCGCAGCACGGCATAGACGATGCCCGCGCCGGCGACGATGCCAAGCGCGCTTCGTTCCATCGCCACGCGCAAAGAATTTGTCCCGTGCAGTTGCGGCAGGAAAAAAGAAATCACGAAACCCACCACCGCGCCGCCAAGCGTAATTTCGTCTGGGATGATGAAATGCTCGAAATCAATGAACGTCGCCACAATCAGCCCCGCGAGAAAAAGACAATACACCGCTGCGATCCACGGCGACGCGTGGCCGAACGCCAGCCAGCACGCGAGAAATACCAAGCCCGTCAGCAGTTCCACCACGAAGTAACGCGGCGAAATGGGCGCGTCGCAGTTTTTGCATTTGCCGCGCAGCGAGAGCCACGTCAGCAGCGGCACGTTGAGGTAAAACGGAATGGAGTATTTGCAATGCGGACAATGCGACGGCGGCGAAACCACGCTCAAGTCCAGCGGCATCCGGTAAATGCAGACGTTCAAAAAACTGCCGACGATGCAGCCGAACGAAAAAAATACCAGCGACCAAAAATGAAACGGCACCAGCGCCCAGTATTGCGGGTTGAAAATGTTGTCAAACCCCATAAACGCTCCCTTCGACCGCGCGCCGCATCACGGCGACCGGCGCGGATTGACCCGTCCAAATCTCAAACGCCTTCGCGCCCTGATGCACCAACATCCCGATTCCATTGGCTGTTTTGCAGCCGGCGACTTTGGCGGCGACGAGCAATTTCGTCTCCGCCGGTTTGTAAATCATGTCGTAAACCGCGCGGGTCTGTTTCAGCGAAAATTGTTTTTCGTCGAGTGGCGAACCGTCCTCCGGCTTCAAACCAAGCGAGGTCGCGTTCAGCAATAAATCAATTTCCGTCTTCGGATAACCGACGGAAACTTTGACGGACGGAAATTGTTTTTTGATTTCGCCGGCAATCTCCTCCGCCTTGCTCACCGTGCGGTTGACGAGAAAAAGTTCCGCCACATTTTCCGCTGCGAGCTTCAACGCCGCCGTGCGCCCGGCACCGCCGGCACCGAGCAGAAGAACTTTTTTCCCGCGCAACTCAATCTGCAAATCTTCGCGCAACGAATTCGCCAAGCCGTCCGCGTCGGTGTTGAAGCCGATGGCGCGGCCATTTTCAAATTTGATCGTGTTCACCGCGCCCCAGGTTTTGGCCGAGGCGTCCAGTTCATCCACCATGTCCACCGCCAGCAGCTTGTGCGGCACGGTGAGATTGAGGCCGGCGAAATTCATCGCGCGTGCGCCCGCGATGGCGGCGCGGAGATTTTTCGGATCCACTTCAAAGGCGAGATAGCGCCAGTTCAGGCCGAGCGCCGCGAACGCCGCGTTGTGCATCGCCGGCGACGCCGAATGTCGGATGGGCGAACCCAGCACCGCGCACAGGCGCGTGGCGGCGTTGACGGAGGCTAAACTGGTTTGCGGCACGCGCAATTTATAAGCGGCCAGCGCGTGAGTTCAAAGCGCAAAGTCCGGGGCGAGCCTCCAGACCTGTGCCACGAATTATAGTAATTAATAATAACAACGGGACATATTGGCGATAAAATGGAAGGGGTTGGTGGCGCATGGTCTGCCGCAGTTGAGATTTGGATCCAAAATAAATAGTTCGCAACCCATGACCATTGACCGCCTCCCGCACAAGAAACGGTCGCCAGCACGCATGGTGCGAGCTAAAATAACTTGCGACTGCCCGGTAGTTGCACACGGGTTGGCTTCATCTCTGCCAAATGCGTGGACAATCGCATAACATGAGGCGTCATTGTTCTTGAAGTAGTTTCCACTGTCGTCCGTCCGGTGAAGTCAAGAGGCCGAAGGTGGTGCGGTTCCTGTCATCTGTTCCCATTAAAACCATCAGCCATTGCGATCCGTCCCGCCAAACGTAAGGCGCACCATATTTTCGCGACATCCATTTTTGGCGCGGAAGTTCAATCGGGCCTTCGAGTTTCCACTTCATCAAGTCCGGTGACGTTGCGAGCGCAAGGTGCTGGTTTTCCAAACCTTCACTGTAAATCATTGTCCAATGATCGTCGGTTTTGAAAATCATCGTGTTTTCCACACCATCTGGCGCAGAGTCAGAAAAACCGATGAGGGGAGCATGGGGTGTCAGCATTTCCCATTTTTTAAGATTCGGATCATGCGTAATGGCGTGGCCCATCAAATTACCGTGAATCTTCTGGCCGTTCTCGTTGGTGCGATACGCTGAGCCAATAAAAAAACAATGCAGCGTTTCGCCATCCACCACAAATGACGGGTCAATCACGCGATGCAGCTCGTTCCACGGCAACTTCAGAGCCTCGACAAGGAATGGTTTTGGCGCCGACCAGTTTTGCAGGTCGGTGGATTCCGCGAAAACGAGCTGGGTTGGTTTGCTGGGATAGGTTTGATACGGCAGCAGCCAACGCCCTTGCCAAAAGACCACGTCGCCCGGTGAGGCGCAGCCCTTGGGCGAAACATCGTGGTCGTTTTCAAAGTGGACAAAATCTTTTGTGAAGACATCGGCAATGGCCCAGTTGGTGGGATTGTTCCACTCGCCGATCGAAAACCGCGAATAGAACAAATGATAGCCGTCCTGTGTTTTGAGCACCGATGGATCGCGGAGATTATCGTGCGATGTCCAAACCGGATTGCGGAGCTTTTCCAAGTTCAACGGCTTGCCCACTTGTGCGGCGGCAGCCGTTTGAAGTTTCCATTCAGCTTGGGAAACCAGTTTCCAATAAACCGAGTAACGTTCGCGATGAATCTGATAAAATGGAACCAAGGTCACATCCTCCGGCTGGCTGAAGCCATGCGTGCGAAAAGTCATTGGCTGACCAGTCACTTGTTCAATATGGTTGAGAATTTCGCTCGGCTCGCCGACAAAGACAGGAACAGCAGACGACGGCAATTTACTATAGCTATGCTCATTGGCACCCACGAGAGGATTGGGCATGGCGTTGGTGCCTAGCTTGCCGGCAAGGACAATTGGGCCATAAAGCAAGGCGAGTTGGTTGGTCGTGCCTGGCAGGTATTCACAATGAAGTTGCATTGGCAGTTGAACCGTCACTTCGTCGCCGTCGCGCCATTGGCGTTGAATTGAAAAGTAATTGTCTGGAGCGGATTCGATTTTTTGGTTTTCACCGTTGACGGAAACTTTCACGCCCTCGGTCGCCCACGCGGGCTGGCGAATTTTCAAAGCGAATTTCACCGGTTGCCCAGCTTTGATTTTGAGCACGGTCTTATCGCTTTCCGGAAACCGAGTCTCCTGACGCACAACCAACCCTTTTTCCGACCATGACAATTCCGACGCGATGAACAAGTTGACGTAAAGCGCATCGGCGGTGTGAAAATAAATTGTGTCGCCGTATTTGGCGTGGTTTTCCATACCCGTGCCGACGCAGCACCAGAAAGAATTTTCACGGGTCGAATAGACCTTAAAATGTCCCGGCTTGAGCGACATGTAATAAGTGAACATCCCCGATTCGGGATCCTGCGAGGCCAGAATGTCGTTGAAAAGCGCCCGCTCATAAAAATCCATCTTTCTGGCAGAAGGCTCCAGCGCGAACAACTCGCGGGTCAACTTCAGCATATTGTAGGTGTTGCAGGTCTCGCACGTTTCCGGGCTTAAGTGGTGGTCGAAATCATTGGTCGAAAACAAGTATTCGTGGTCGCTGTCGCCACCTATGGTGTAGGAACGATGCAATGCAACGGCATCCCAAAACGTCTTCGCGATGGTCAGCAACTGCGGGTCGCCGGTCATTTCGTATTCTCTGGTCGCACCCAAGATTTTAGGGATTTGCGTGTTGGCGTGAAGGCCATCGAGTTGGTCTTCGCCGCGCGCAAGCGGGGCAAGAACTTTTTGATGGTTGAAGGCTTGGGCAAGCTGCAAGTAATTGGGGTTGCCCGTTACCCCATAAAGATTGGCGAGCACTTCATTCATGCCGCCGTGTTCATTATCCAGCGACTTTTGCATCTGCTCCCGCGTCAGGCGATCCACACGGAATTTCACCCAGTTTGCCATGTTAGTCAGCAAGGTCGATGACTGTTCGTTGCCGCAAAGCTGGTTCGCATCCAGCAATCCCGCCATGATTTTGTGCAGCGTATACCACGGCGCCCAGACTTTCTGACCTTGCTCCACGCGGTCAATAAACGATTCAGGGAACGCCGACAGATAACCTTCGTGAAAACCGGCAGTCACGGAATGGCTCTGGCATTTGGCGAGTTCGCCGACGATATAATCCACGCGCCGTTTGTATTCAGCATTGCCGGTGCTGGCATACATCAACGACAGTGCGGAGAGATAATGTCCGAGACTGTGACCACGCAGTTCACTTTTGGGATCTTCCCAGCCGCCTAGCGGTTGAGCGCTGGACGGCAGCCCGACGTTCACTCGGAAATTATGGAGCAGCCGATCCGGGTTGAGGCTCAACACATACTCTTGGTCACGCACCATCGCGTCGCGAAACGGGCCGTCGAGAAGACGCACGTCGGTGAGCGTAAAGGGGTCGGCAGCCAATGAGAGCTTCTGCGATGCTGTTTCAGCACCAGCCATGCTGGCGAGAAAACAAACAATAGCAATGACAGGTATCACTCGCATAATTTTAGGGGCTGTCCTAGATAACTAGGTTAGAAACTGCTGAATCCATTGATTTAATTGAGTTAATTGCGCTTGTGGGTTTGGGTCGTTAAAACGCCACTCACATTCCTTCAAGAATAGCGGGAAATGCGTCTTGGTTACACCATTAAATTTACGCAGGTGGCGCTTGGCCTAGTTCCAGAAGCTCTCGATGCGGTTGATGTGGTTTTCACCAGCGGCAAAAAGCCTGGAGTGATTGATCTGCAGATGCCGGAAGCCCGAAACATCCAACGCATTTTAGCTGAGTATCCAACTTCACGCGGGCGGCTTCGCGCTCTCGTTCAAAATCCATGTCGCCCAAATCTTTCAACGACAGTGAAGCGGGTGGAATTACCCCCTTGCGGAACGTTTCCAGACGTTGCCAAACAAAACCGGCTGGAAATCGGAACAATAAAAAGCCCCTGCTTTCACAGGGGTTTTATTGATATTAAATTGGTTGCGGGGGCTGGATTTGAACCAACGACCTTCAGGTTATGAGCCTGATTTCACCGCTCCTGTTGAATTTCAATTTTATCTCAAAACATCGATTTCAATGCGATTTTTATTGGCGTTTTTCGCTTCCAAGCAAAATTTGGAACCGACTGAAACACCCTGCAATTTCTCGCACAAAAACCAACAAAACCACCAACAAGTTTCGACGTGATTTTTGCCTCCAAATGGGAAAATGTCCACCATAATTCAGAGCTATTTGAGGGGTTAATTTCTGTTGGCAATCGCTTCAAGATCAGCGCGCCGAAGTCGAAAGCTGCCGGGCAAGACCTCAACCCTTTTGAGGCGGCCATCAATCACCATTCGCCACAAGGTTGTGCGGCTGACACCGAGAAATTTTGCCGCTGCCTTCATTCCCATTAAAAGTGGGCCGACCGTTTCCGCCGTCTTCGTTTGGATTTTCCCTTCGAGAATGCCATCAATAGCGCCAAGTTGGTCTGGCGAAGCTCCAAATAAACGCTTCAATCTCTCTTCTGTGCTCATTGCTGCTTTAGTCAGATGACTTTTGAGCTGCGGAAGTTGGCTGTTCCAAAACGCGCACCGCCAAATTCGTGATGAATGGGCGGTCAGAGTTTTGGACGTGGAACTTTTCCGGCCGGGCGCATAGCCACGACAGGTCACGATTCACAATCGCGGTTTCAATCCGACGCAACAGATGGCCGGTGAGGATCACCTCGTGCGTCACGAAAACTAGCTTGAGCAAATCGATCTGCTCATCCGCCATGAACTCGGCATAGACAAAATGCTCGTGCGGCAACACGACTGATTTTTGCGGCGATATGTCAACCCGCACGCCGCGCGCCCGTGGATCACAGGCAAAACATTCAGGTGGTTTGTTGTCCATAAACTTGTTCTTGAATCGGAGGTTTCTTTGTCGTTTGCCAGGCGCGAACGAACAAGGATTGCGCTCTTGCGCTCCATGCTTTCAACCAGTGCCCCCAGCGGTTGTTGCCGGCACGGTGGTTCAACAACTCACGCACGCGACCGGAGACTAAATCCAGTGCGAGGGGTTGATTGCCGGAGCGAATGACGTTTTCACGCAGTTGCGCCTTGTCCGGCGTGAAGACGCGGATGCCACGCCGCCCGCGCGAAATGGTCACATACCACTGACGGCGATCCGTCGCGGCGCGAACGGCGGAGTCGGAGAACAGGACGAAATCCACCGTCTTGCCTTGCGAGCCGTAGGAAGTCACCGCGTAGCCGGGAAGAAATTCGCGGAATCCGGCGTCCAGTGTCCGGCCATCCGCCAGATCAATCCGGCCATCGGCGCGCACACTTTTTACCGTGACCAATTCGCCGTTGGTCACACTTTGGCCGGTGGCCATGCGGCGATTGGCCTTGAGTTGAAGCCGGTCGCCGCGCGCGAGCGCAATCGTCATGGATCGGCAAATGTTTATGTGGTCAAGCTGTCGCCGTGGCACCAACAACATTTTGCCACTGACTTCGACCAATACTCCACGCTTGACGATGCCAGACAGCTTTCCACGAGTGCCCGGCGCAAATCCGCGCAATGGCTGATTAAGCACAACCGTTTGGTCCGAACCAAAAAATCGTTCATCCCGCTTTTGCGCCGTAGTCAGGTCTACTTTTTCCAAAACCTCGACCTGATGGTCATCGGCGGCGACGAGTCCCTTCGTTTTCAACTTGTCCCGCACCCGTTCGTTGACGCGATGCACTTCCGCCCAGGTTTGCGCCACCACGACGAGCGACTGGCCATTTTCCGCCAGTTGCAGGTATTCATCTGCCAAGCTTTCCTGCTGATCGGCCAATCGGCAGACTTGCACCGCGCCCATCTTGTCCAGCCGCTCGAAAGATTCTGAAAGCCGGCCAGCGGCAGCTTCTTTCACAGCGCGACGATACTGGCGGATGGATCGTTTCTCCGAAATGTTCCGGCCATGCTGCGGGTCTTGGCGGCGGATGGTTTCCAATTCAGCCGGACGCAGGTTGGCGTAACACTCCAAGGCCAGCAGCGCATCCGACGCCTCCACCGGCCCGTGCTGACGGGTGTCGCCGGAGAAAATGATTCGCCCTTTGCGTTCGCTTACAACTCGGATGAGTTCGAGCATTTGTCGCGCGCCTATTTGGCCGGCTTCATCCACCACGACCACGCCGCGTTCCGGCATGGCCTGACGATTCAGAAAATCAGCAATCGTGGTCGGTTGCGGGAGTCCGTCTTTTCGCAAATCAACTACTTGTTGCCGCTGCGGAGCCAGCACGGTGACGGTGTAGCCGTTCGCAGTCAAATCGTCCGCCAGCCGTTTCAGCACAAAACTTTTGCCCGTGCCCGCGCCGCCGCGAAACAGCGTGATGAAATCCCGCGAGGTCAGCAGCCGGGACAATGCTCTCCGTTGTTCATCAGAAAGTGTTTCCGCAAATTGTGGTAGTTGGTCAAAAAAAGGGTGAAAGGCGCTTACGCCATTGGTGGCGGCCTGGACGATTTCCCATTCACGTCCGAGCACTTCGCGGCGCGTGACCAAAGCCGGTTCTTCCGGCTTGCGAACATAACCACGCTTCATCGTCACCTGCTTCAAATCGTCCACGGAAATATTTTGGTCGCGAGCGTGCTGGATCGCCTCCTGCCAAATTTCGTGTTCCAGAACGACCGAATGACGGTCAAAAAGATGTTCCTCCGCCCACGCAATCGCCTCCTCGGCGATGAAACCCACATCGGTAGCAACCATGGTTGCTGGCGGACCTTTTGATAATTTGCGCAATCCCTTCAACTCATCGGGTGTCAATTGTGCTTCCCACCAGTGCCGCAGTTCGTTGGTATTTTGGTCACGCATCTTGCGAGAACGCTCCGCCGTGGCCAGATGCTCGCGGAGGTCTTTGAGATTTGCACCGGCCAGTTCCGGTTTCTCACGCAGCAAGGCATCCAATGCTTCATTGATTTGTTCGTGCCGTTTTGAAAACCGGCGGCAGAGCGAGTCGGTGACGCCTTCGATTTGAAAATCCCCGCGTGACTGGTTTTTGATTCCGTAGCCGAACCGCCGCAGGTCGCGAATCAACTCGTGGTAATAGACGGCCTCGGCGTATTTTCGCGCCCGCAACATCTCGTAATTTTGCAGCGCCTTCCATCTCTGTTCGGCTGGATCGAATGTAGCGTTAAAAACGATGCAATGCGTGTGTAGGTGCGGATCAAGTGCGCGGGACGTGTCATGCGTGAACAGTCCGGCAACCAAATTGCGGGTGAATCGCGAGCTGTCGGCGTTGCTTTTGCGAACCCGTGTTGCTGCGAAGGTTTCAAATTCACCGAGCGCAATTTGGATGGCGCGGTGGTGGGCTTCCACGATGCGCTTGTCGTCGGCCACCAATGCCGCCAGCGAGAC
>Ga0364900_10058_pt2 | contig 42022 bp, 33 predicted proteins | sample ExccelJu500002D3_FD_206974 | JGI IMG/M metagenome (GOLD analysis project Ga0364900, IMG submission 206974) | Enriched cells from Trout Bog Lake Hypolimnion, Wisconsin, USA - BchlTB.July09.5000.02.D3 | ecosystem: Environmental > Aquatic > Freshwater > Lake > Hypolimnion/Profundal zone | place: USA...
GCGATCATCGTCGCGTCAATATTTGATCTCGTCACATTCGCCAACCACTGATGTGAACGCGTTTATGAGGAAATTGACATTTGTACGCATAATCACTACAATATCTATCGACTTAATTGTTGTATGGATCCGAAAAAAGGAAACCGTGGTTTGAATACAACTCATTCCATCTATCAGGGTGCTGAAGAGCCACAGGAGATACTCCGTTGGGCGCTGGATCGACTACATTCAGACGTCGCGATTTCGGCAAGTTTCGAAAACACGGTCTTACTGCATATGGCCATTAGTATTCGCCCCGATATCCGCGTTTTTTCCATCGACACGGGACGTCTTCCCGAAGAAACTTTTGCCTGTGCCGCCGAAGTGGAACGGCGTTTCGGCGTCCGGGTCGAATGGTATTTTCCAGAGACAGCTCACGTCGAACAACTTGTCCGTAGCGAAGGCACGCAAAGTTTCCGTGATTCGCTTGATGCGCGGCATCGCTGTTGCCACATCCGCAAGGTCGAGCCGCTGAATCGCGCATTGAGCGGATTGAAAGGATGGATAACCGGACTACGCCGTGACGAAGCTTTAACCCGGCGTCATATTGGACCTGTGGAAGTCGATGATGCCCACGGCGGCATTCTTAAAATAAATCCGCTGGTGGCTTGGACGGACGCCCAGGTCCTTGCCTATACCCGCGAGCACAATCTTCCGTACAACCATCTGCGTGATCGTGGTTATACGTCGATCGGTTGCGCATGTTGTACCCGCGCCATCGAGCCGGGAGAAGATCCGCGAGCCGGAAGATGGTGGTGGGAGCAGGCTGAGCACAAGGAGTGTGGCTTGCATGTTAGGAACTGGCAGATTTGATTGCGGTGGCACTGTACACCGCTCGCATCCACTTGTTGCCTGTTGTTATAACCACAGAAACCGGTGGCATCCATCCGTCTGCGCATGGTACGGTTTTGTCCGGTCTGACGCACAGGGGCACACCGTTTCAGGAGATGATTCATGTCTCATGCTCACACGCCATTATCCGTTCGCGCATGTCCTGCTGTTCCGGTTTGTTTGCCGGACGATCTCTCTGAGGATGTCGAACAGTATGCGCGAAATGTCGCAAGCTTTTGCAACGGCACTTTGACGGCGGACGAATTGAAGAGTCATCGGGTCGCGCGTGGCATTTATGAACAGCGTCACGATGGCACCTTCATTCTGCGTGTGCGTGTGCCAGGTGGCGTTCTGTCTGTGGCGCAGGCGCGCGCGGTGGCCGGTATTTCGGCGAAGCACGGGAGTGGTGTGCTTCATTTTACCACGCGACAAAACATCCAGTTTCATGGCCTTTGGGTCAATGAGACGCCGGAGGTCATGCGTGAACTGTTGCCGGCTGGCCTGACGGCAAAAGGCGGCGGCGGTAACACGTCACGCAATGTGGCTGCTTGTCCATACGCGGGGGTTTGTCCAGCGGAACGTTTCGATGTAACACCGTACGCGCTGGCTGTGACCGCGCACCTCATCCGTTTGCCCGCCTTTGCCGATCTGCCGCGCAAATACAAAATCGCCTTCAGCGGATGCAGCGCGGATTGCGCGTTGGCCTGTGTCACAGACCTTGGCTTCATTGCGCAGGTTCGCGACGGCGTGCCCGGATTTTGCGTCTACGCAGGTGGTGGGATGGGGGCTGTGTCGCGTGTGGGCGACCGGATTGAAGAGTGGGTGCCAGCCGAGGATGTTGTTCGTATCGCGGAGACCGTACGGCAATTGTTTCATCGCGTGGGTGACCGCCAGAACCGGCAGCGTGCGCGGTTGCGCTTTGCGGTCGAAAAAATGGGCGTCGAAGCATTTCGCGCGCTTTATCGGGAAACCCTGCCGCGCACGACAGATGCTGGTGTGCCGTTGTGCGAGACGCAGTCCGAACCGCTTCCTGCGCCCATCGCGGCGCCGGACGATCTTCGGCGGCTTCTGACGGATGTGGCTGCTTTGACGGTGTTGCGCCAGCGTCAGGCAGGCTGGGTTGCGGTGCTGATTCCGCTTCCATTCGGCGAGATAGACTGGCGGCATCTCGATGTTCTGGCCGGTTTGGCGGAACGCTTCAGCGCGGAAAAATCCTTGCGCACGACGCAAGGTCAGAATCTTCTGTTGCGATTCGTGCGCGAAACCGACCTGCCGGAACTGCGTCGCGAATTGGAGCATGTGTTTGGTCTCGAATCTTTGCGCCGCACGCCGCGACATGTTTTTACCGCTTGCACGGGCGCGGCGACCTGCCGCATCGGTCTCTGCTGTTCTCCAGATGCAGCCGGGGCATGTGCAGAGGCACTCGCACAGGCAGGTCTTGATCCCGACGCTGTGCAGGTGTTCGACATTCACTTCAGCGGCTGTCCGAACGCCTGCGGGCAGCACCCCATTGGCACAATTGGTTTTTCCGGCGCCATGCGTACGACGGACGAAGGGAGCAGACCAGCCTATCGCGTTCTGCTTGGAGCCAGGCGTGGCGAAGGGCGAACGCGTTTTGGAACGCCAGTGGGGGTTGTGCCCGATCATGCGCTGCCGGCTTTCCTGGTCGAACTGCTGCGCGATTTTTCAGCCGGACGACAAGTGACGGAAACGCCGGCGAACTATTTTGATCGGATGGGTGTGGCGTATTTTCAAACATTGGTTGCCCGCCATACATCTGCTCCAGACAAGGCGTAACGATTTTGTTTAAGAGTTTTGGCAGGTTCCTGCCGCACAAATGGAGTACGCATGGCGGTCATACAGTCTGAAGGCAGAAAAGCCGCATTGACCCTGCCCGTGGGGTTGATTTTGGAGGGGCGTTCCTGCCTTGTGGTTGGGGCTGGCAAGGTAGCTGTTCGCAAAATCGGGCATCTCATTGAAGCCGGCGCACGAGTCACGGTGGTTGGTGTGGATGCGGCGGATTCGATCCGAGAATGGCAGACTCAAAGCGTCATCCGGTTGGAATCGCGAGTTTTCCAGGACGGGGATGTGACGGGACATGCCGTGGTTTTCGCCGCCACGAACGATGCCAACGCTAATCTGCGCGTTCTGGAGGCTTGTCGCCGTGAGGGTGTTCTCTGCGGATGCGTGGATTTCCACTGGCGTGAGAGCGACTTGATCTCGCCTGCCGTGTTGCGCATGGATGACCTGACGGTTGCGGTTTCGACCGGTGGCCGATCCTGCCGGCGTTCGCGTCTGGTTCGTGACAGCCTGGCGCGCCACCTTTCCGGCATCAACACGTCGGACCTGCTGGTCATCGGGACGAGCCACCAGCAGATTTCCCTGCGACAGTTGGAAAGCCTCGCCTTAACCGGGGAGCGATTGGAGGGAACCGGTCGCCTGCTCGGCGGCATCTGGGGGATTCACGAGTTTCTCCTACTGAGCACCTGCAACCGCGTTGAAATCTGGGCGCTGGCATCCACCGGCGCGGATGTCCATGAACTGCTGCGGCGCGTTTTGGGCTTTGGTGCGCTGGAGCGGGATGCGTATTACATCAAACAGGGTTTCGATGCTTTTGAGCACACTTCGTTACTGGCTGCGGGACTGCTGTCGCAGACGCTCGGAGAAAGCCACATCGTTGCCCAGCTTAAGAATGCCATCGACATTGCGGAACGGTCGGGCTGGTCGGGAAGCATTTTGCGCGCGTGGACTTCCCATGTGCTGCATGTCTCGAAAGATATCCGCGCCGGGATGGCGGATCTTGTTCCAGGCGGCGATGTGGAGGAGCGAGTTCTAGGCTTGCTTGCGGCCTGGCGGCCCGGTTTTCGGGATGGACCTGGGATGGTGATCGGAACGGGCGCGGTCGGAAACCGGCTGGTGGAGCAACTCATGGCTCGTCCTGGTACGGGTCGTCTTTTCTGGTGTTATCGCACGCGGCCTCCGGAAATCAGGTCCGAGTGGAAAACGCGTGTTGAAGCGATCGAATTTTCAAAAATCGGCTCGGCGTTATCCTCTGTCGGCTACGTGATCGCGGCCGCTGGCGGCGCGGAACCTATTCTACGCGCCGGGCATGCCTCGATGCTGTCGGGTGCCGATGAAGTCCTGATTGTCGATCTCGGCATGCCGCACAATGTAGGTCTTGATTTCGTCGCCCAGCGTGCGAGGACACGGATTTTGGATCTTGACGATCTCACGCATCAACCCGATTGCGAGGTCGGCGCGGTTGCTCGGGCGATTGAGCTTGGGCAACGTACCATTAACGAGCATCGTGATCTGTATGACACGACCATCCGCAACATTCAAGATCGGCACACGGACGAGTAATCTCGCCCTGGTTCAAACGCGCCAGGTTGTCGATCGACTCCGCCGGTTATTACCCGACGGAGCGTTCGAGCTTGTTCCGATGGGTACCCCTGGCGACCGGGATCGCGTCATGGACTTGCGCGAGAGCCCTCCCGATTTCTTCACGCGCGATCTGGATGAGGCCCTGCTTCATGGCGATATCGATTTTGCCGTTCATAGCGCCAAGGACATGCCTGATCCTGTTGCCGACGGTCTGGACTGGTTCTGGCTTCCTGATGCGGAGGATTCGCGCGATGTTCTGGTGCTTCCGCTTGGTCGTCGCATGGAGGATATCCCGTCCGCGCCGCGCGTGGGGATCAGCAGCGCCCGGCGCGCCATCTGGTGCAGCAGGCGTTTTTCAGATGCGCGCATTCTGTCCATTCGCGGCACTATTGAAGAACGACTGGCGCAATTGGATGGCGGGTCTTTCGATTTGATTGTCATGGCTGGCGCGGCTCTGCAGCGTCTCGGCCTGACTTCGCGCATCGGCGCCTGGATTGATGCCAACGAGTTGTCCACGCCGGCGGGGCAGGGGTCGCTGGCCGTTTGCTTTCGGCGTGGCGATCCGGTGTTGACGCGCCTGCGGACGCTTTTTATCAAAGCAGTCTGTTTTGTCGGCGCGGGCGCGGGCGATGCAGGAGTCTGCACCGTGCAGGGTGTCGAAGCCTTGCGGATGTGTGATGTCTGCATCCACGATGCCTTGATTGATCAGGCCTTGCTGGAGGAACTTCCGCCACATGCGGAACGCGATGATGCGGGCAAGCGCGGAGGGCGGGATTCTCTTTCTCAGGAGGCGATTACAGAGACCATTCTGCGTCACGTTCGTCGAGGTCAGCGCGTGGTAAGGCTCAAAGGTGGAGACCCGGGCCTTTTTGGTCGTCTGGCAGAGGAGACCGCTGCTTTGGAGTCGCTGGACCTGCCGTTTCACGTGCTTCCCGGCGTGAGCAGTCTGAATGCTGCAACCACCGGCACGGGATTGCTGCTGACACGGCGGGGGGTGTCGGATGGTTTTGCAGTGCGGACGGCGCGCGCGGCTGGAGGCGGAATTGCTGATGTCTCGGCGGCATCCGAAACGCGCCTGTCTCATGTATTCTTTATGGCTAAAGGCGTGGCAGGCGAGATCGCGGAACAGCTTGTACGCGACGGCTGGTCTGCGGATACGCCTGTGGCAGTCGTGTTTGCTGTCGGGTCGGATGATGAGACCCTGGTGGAAGCCACGTTGGAGACGTTGCCCACTCGCTTAGTCGTGCGGGAGTATCTGCCTGATGCGCCGGCACTGCTGATTTGCGGTGTTGCCGCGACGCGATGCTTCCGAGGAGATATTGGGGCTTTGCGAGGGCGGCGCGTACTGCTAACCATGAGCGATGCGCTGCTGCCGGTCGCGCGCAAACACGTGCGCGACTTCGGCGGGAGGCCTGTCGCGCGACCGATGATCCGCCTTTCGCTATCTCGCGACAATCTTGGATGGACGCATCGTCTCAACGCGTTCGACTGGCTCGTGTTGACTTCACCGTCAGCGGTTGATGCTCTTCTGGATGCATTGCGCGAGACACATACAGACCTGCGAAAGCTGCCACGATTGTTCGTCACCGGTCCTGGTACGGCGGCACGTCTCGCCCGCTACGGGATTGTCGCCGATCTCTGCCCTGCGCCGGGTGTGAGCCTTGCCGATGCTGCGGTTCAAACCATGACGCCTGGCGCGCGCGTGTTGCGACTCCGTTCCGACCGTGCCGGCAGCGAATTAAACCTGCGATTGGATGATCACGGCCTGTTCGTCGAAGATGTCATCTTGTATCGAAATACTCCGATTCGTTATGGCGCTTGTCCGCGTTTCGACTGTGTTGTCTTTGCCAGCGGCTCCACGGTCGAAGCCTTTCTGGAGCAGTGGGGTGTGGCCCATCTGGAAAGTCGCACGGTGGCCGCTTTTCCAGGAACGGCGTGCGATGCGCTCGCGCGTGCGGGTGTGGCCGTCGACGTGGTTGCCACGCAGATGTCGGTGGAGACGTGCGTGGAAGATCTTGCGCGTTATTTTGTGCAACAGGATTTGAGGAGACGGGCATGAGTCTGTATCCGGAAATACGAATGCGGCGTGTGCGTCAAAGTCCGGCCCTGCGGCGGATGTTGGATATGGAGCCGCCCGGTCCCGGGCGTTTTATATGGCCGGTGTTTGTCGTTCCTGGTTCCGGAGTGCAGCAGCCGCTTGATTCCTTGCCGGGCCAGTTTCGGTTCAGTCCGGACCGGCTGGTTGAAGCGTTGAAGCCTGTGCATAACATGGGCATCGGCGGTATTCTTGTGTTTGGTGTGGTTCCGGATGCGAACAAGACGGACAATGGTTGCGCGGCGTGGGAACCGGACGGACCCGCAGTTGAGGCCGTGCGTGCCGTGCGCGAGCATTATCCAGACATGGCCGTGTTTACAGATGTCTGCCTTTGCGGCTATACCCGTCATGCCCATTGCGGGTTGCTTGATGCGAGCGGTGATGTGGACAACGATGCCACCCTCGCTCCGTTGGCTCGTATGGCCACTACGCATGCGAAAGCCGGTGCTACGGCGGTTTGTCCCAGTGCCATGATGGATGGACAAGTCCAAGCCATCCGTCAGGCACTCGACACGGACGGATTCAACAATACGATGATTATGAGTTACTCGACGAAATTCGCGTCCGGTTTCTACGGGCCGTTCCGCGAAGCCGGAGGTTCGTCGCCACGCCATGGCGACCGTCGCGGCTACCAGGCTTCGTATGGTGATTCACGTCGTGGGCTGCTCGAATCTGCGCTCGACGAGGCGGAAGGCGCGGACATCTTGATGGTCAAGCCGGCGCTGGCCTATCTGGATGTGATCGCCCGGCTGCGTGAGCGCACCAACCTGCCGCTTGCCGCTTACAATGTCAGCGGCGAATATGCCATGCTGCATGCGACCGCCGAGCGTGGCTGGGGTGATTTACACGCCTTGGCACGGGAATCGATCATGGGGATTGCGCGGGCTGGCGCTGAAATCATTATTTCGTACTGGGCGAACCAGTATGACCAGATCATGGGGTGAATCGTGTCTGATTCTGATTATTTTTCCAAATCTGCCGCGTTGTTTGATCGCGCGCGACGGGTGATCCCCGGCGGAGTGAACAGTCCGGTGCGCTCGTTTCAAGCCGTGGGTGGCGCGCCGGTGTACATGGCTTCTGGAAAAGGCAGTCGGCTGATGACGGTGGATGGCCGGGAGCTGATCGACTTTTGCGGTTCCTGGGGGGCGTTGCTGTTTGGGCATGCCCACGAGGAGATTTGCAAAGCCGTTGAAAAGACCTTGCAAGATGGAACGAGCTTTGGTGCCAATACACCTGCCGAGGTAGAGTTTGCGGAACGGCTGACACAACGTGTTCCAGGTCTGGAAATGGTGCGTCTGGTTAACTCCGGAACCGAAGCTGTGATGACTGCTGTCCGGCTTGCGCGCGGGTTTACCGGCCGGTCGAAGCTCTTGAAATTCAGCGGTTGCTATCATGGACATGCGGATACGGTTCTGGTGCAGGCGGGGAGCGGATTGCTTACAGGCGGCATTGTCGCGTCGGGCGGCGTGCCTCCCGCGCTAGCCGCCGAGGTGTTGGTTGCGCCCTACAATGCGATGGATGCGGTCGGCGAGTTGGTTCGTACGCACGGCGATGAGATTGCCGCAATTTTGATCGAACCTGTAGCAGCAAACATGGGGGTGGTGCCTCCCGGTCCCGGATTCTTGCATGCCTTGCGCACACTGGCTGACCAGTGCGGCGCATTGTTGATTTTCGATGAGGTGATCACGGGGTTCAGGCTTGGCCCTACGACTTTTGGGGCGCTGGCTGGCGTGACGCCCGACCTGATGTGTCTGGGCAAGATCATTGGCGGTGGACTTCCTCTCGGCGCTGTGGGCGGACGTGCGGACGTTATGAAGGCACTGGCCCCACTTGGCACGGTTTATCAGGCCGGAACATTGAGCGGAAATCCACTCGCCGTCGCGGCGGGATTGGCCACGCTGAAATTGATCGACGCGGAACCGCCCTATGCGCGCCTGGAGCGTCTGGGGGCGCGCCTGGCTGCCGGACTACAGGAAGCCGCGCGAGAAGCCGGCATCCCGATGACCTGCTCACGCAGGGGAGGGATGTTCACTCCCTTCTTTCTGGATACGCAGCCGGATAATCTGGCTGCGGTAAAACGCGCGGATACTTCTGCCTTCGCCGCGTTCTTCCAGGGAATGCTCTCCATGGGGATTTATCTGCCACCCGCGCAATTCGAAGCCGGGTTCATTTCGAGCGCCCATTCCGAAGCGGATGTGGACGCTTGTGTTCAGGCGGCGCGAAACATATTCAAATCGATGTAAGCGTCTCTTCATGGCGCGATCGCTTGTCTTCTGATATCCTTCGCTCCCTTTTGCCGACGCGGAGTCGGTCGTACCCTGGAGAGCTGTGTGATTGCAACTACGATGCTGACCAAGAGATTTGGCGCGGATATTCTGTTCGAGGATGTCAGCGTCAAGTTCACGCCGGGCAACTGCTACGGGCTGGTCGGGGCTAATGGCTCCGGCAAGACGACGTTTATTAAGATTCTGGCCGGGATCGAGTCTGCTACGCGCGGCGAGGTGACCATCGGCCGGGATTGCAGCCTCGGCTATCTGCGGCAAGATCATGCGGAGTTCGACGACACCCCCATTCTGGACACGGTCTTCATGGGAAACCAGAAGCTCTGGAAATTGCATCAAGAGCGGGAGGCTTGCTTTGCACGGGAAGACCTCTCCGACGCCGAAGAGGAGCGCAGCAGCGAGGTCGAGCATGAATTCGGCGAGGCAGGCGGCTACACCATGGAGGCTGATGCCGCCAAACTGCTTGCCGGACTCGGTTTTGCGGAGGATTTATTCACCAAGAAGATGCGCACCCTGCAGGGCGGATTCAAACTTCGGGTCCTGCTGGCGCAGGTCCTGTTTGCCCACCCTGACGTGCTCCTGCTGGATGAGCCAACCAACCATCTCGACCTGGAATCCATCGAATGGCTGGTGGAACTGCTGAACCGCTACGAGGGGACGGTCATTGTCATCTCGCATGACCGCTTTTTCCTGAACCAAGTGTGCAGCCACATCGCGGATCTGGACTATCATGAAATCCGGATGTTCACAGGCAATTACGACGATTTTGTGATCGCGAGTCTGGAAATGCGCGAACTGCGCGAGAAAGCCAATGCCAAGATCGAGAAGCAGATTCACGACCTGAAGACCTTCATTACCCGCTTCAGCGCCAACGCCTCCAAATCCAAGCAGGCCACATCCCGCAAAAAACTACTGGGCAAGATCGAGATCAACGAGATGAAACCCAGTTCGCGAGAATCGCCCTTCATCCGATTCACGCACAAGCGACGCCTGGGCGAGAAAGTCATTGCTGTCAACGGGATATCCAAGCAGTACGACACCTGCTTGTTCCGGGATTTTTCCTGCACAATCGGCCACCGGGACCGGATTGCCATCATCGGCAAGAATGGCGTTGGGAAGACCACGCTTCTGAAAATCCTCTGCGGCTTCCTGCCGCCGGACTCCGGCTCTGTGGTCGTTGGAGAAACCGTCGAGTTCAGCTACTTTCCGCAGGATTCGGGCGAGGTCCTTGATCTGGACTGCCAGGCGCTCACCTGGCTGGGGCAGTTCGCGGAGGAGGAGAGCCGGACCGAAACGGAATTGCGCTCATTCATGGGGCGCATGCTGTTCTGTAGAGACGACGTATTCAAGCAAGTTCGCGTTCTTAGCGGCGGAGAAAAAGCCCGCCTTATTCTGGCCAAAATGATGCTCGAGCGCGGCAATGTGCTGGTGTTGGACGAGCCGACCAATCACCTGGACCTGGAGGCGATTGAAGCCCTGAACTTCGCGCTGACACAGACCGGCGGCACGGTCATCTTTGTCTCACACGACCATCGACTGATCTCCTCCCTCGCAACCCGTACCTTCGAAATCGTCGACGGCGCCATTGTCGAACACTCGGTCGAGGCGCCTTAATCAAGGAGTACTGGGCTTCGTACAAACAAAGGACCACACGATGAAAAAAACAACCACTTCCTATCGTGACGGCCTTCTGAAGGATATCGCCGAATCCAAAGGCATGACCCGTCTTGCCCGTCACACCAAACTCAACCGCGAGAGCCTCTACCGCATGCTCTCCGCCAAAGGCAACCCGCAACTCTCCAGCCTCAAATCAATACTGGCAAGTTCCAATCTGCGTCTGGCCGTTGAAGTTCGCCATCCGCGCGTTGCGTAACCTGTCATCACCCGTGCGGCAGCAAGCCCCGCCGATAGAGTTCGGCAATAATGGCGTCGACGGCTGTGTCCACGCTTCCCTGGGTGGTGTCGAGATGCAGTGCGGGGTGTTCGGGCGATTCGTAGGGGGCTGAGATTCCGGTGAAGGATGTGATCTCTCCGGCCCGCGCCTTTTTGTAGAGACCTTTCGGGTCGCGTGCTTCGCACACGTTCAAAGGAGCATCGACGAAGGTCTCCAGGAAACGTTCATGGCCGATAACTTCACGCGCTTGTTCGCGATCCTTGCGGTCAGGCGAGATGAATGCGGTAATCGCGATCAGCCCGGCCTCGTTGAGCAGGTGGCAGACCTCGGAGACGCGCCGGATGTTTTCGCTGCGGTCTTCGGCGGAGAAGGCGAGATCGCGGTTCAGGCCCTGGCGCACATTGTCGCCGTCCAGCACAAAGGCGCTGTGTCCTGCATCCGCCAGGCGTTTTTCAAGCGCGCGGGCAATGGAGGATTTTCCCGCGCCGCTCAGTCCGGTCATCCAGAGTGTCGCGGGTTTCTGGCGCAGGAGCGCTTCCCGCTGCGCAGGTGTGACCAGGCTCTCTTCATGCGCGATGTTGCGGCTCGCGGGCTGGATTTCATCCCGCGCAATGATGCGATCCATGAGCATGCCCGCGCCGGCAGTGGCGTTGGTTTGAGGATCGATGAAAATAAATGCTCCGGTTGCGCGGTTGCGCTCATAAGGATCCCAGAATATCGGCTTGAAGGTCTCCAGTGTGATGCGTCCGATATCGTTGAGTCCCAGTTGCGGGACATCCTCGCGGTGGAGCGTGTCGGGATCGACGCGATAGTGCAGCCGTGCAACGGAGCCGCGCAGCGTTTGCGTCGTGTGCTTGATGAGATACGTGGTGCCGGGACGCAAAGGTTTCTCCTGCATCCAGACCACCATGGCCTCGGCTGAACGCGTGGCGCGCGGCATGTTGGCTGGATGGCTCAGCATGTCGCCGCGTCCGATGTCGATCTCATCCTCAAGCTGAACCGTGACCGACTGCCCTGCGAAAGCCTGCGGCTGTTCGCCGTCAAACGTGGTGATGGCCTTGATGCGCGTACGGCGACCGGACGAGGCCACGGCGACTGTGTCGCCCGCGCGCACAATTCCGGAAGCCACGGTGCCGCAAAATCCACGGAAATCGAGATTGGGGCGGTTCACGAGCTGCACGGGGAAACGCAGGTCTACGAGATTGCGGTCGCTGGTAGTTTCAACACTTTCCAGATGCGTGAGCAGAGTGGGTCCGGTGTACCAGGGCATGGCGTCGCTCCGGTCCACAACATTGTCCCCGCGCAGCGCACTGATTGGGATGTAGAAAATGTCTGGAATGCGCAGTCGTTCCGTAAAACGCGTGTAATCCTGCCGAATGCGTTCGTAAATCTCCTGCGAGTAATCCACGAGATCCATTTTGTTGATGCACACAACCACGTGAGGAATGCCCAGGAGCGACGCGATGAATCCGTGGCGTCGCGATTGGGTGAGTACGCCGTTGCGGGCGTCGATCAGCACGATAGCCAAGCTGGCCGTAGATGCGCCGGTGGCCATGTTGCGCGTGTACTGGACATGGCCGGGCGTATCGGCAATGATGAACCGTCGACGTGGCGTGGAGAAATAGCGGTAGGCCACATCGATGGTGATCCCCTGTTCGCGCTCGGTTTTGAGGCCGTCCGTCACCAAGGCGAGATCGACCTCCTCGCGGTTCAGTTTCGCGGAGTCGCTTGTCAACGCGGCAAGCTGGTCGTCGTAGATGCACTTGCAGTCGTGCAGCAGCCGCCCGATGAGCGTGGACTTGCCATCATCCACGCTTCCAGCCGTTGAAAAGCGGAGCAGGTCCGATTCCTGATTCAGTCTCAGAAACTCTTGTACATCCGTTGTGTTCATGTGCAATCCACCATGTGTTTGATGCGACTGGTTTCAGGATTTATGCATTCGGCAGGCGCTGTTTCATGAACCGTTAGAAATAGCCTTCCCGCTTTTTCTGTTCCATTGAACTGTCTTGATCGTGGTCGATCACGCGGGTGCTGCGTTCGGACTTTCGAACCACCATCATCTCCCGGATGATGTCTGTGACCGTTTTCGCGGAGGAGCGGATCGCGCCGGTGCACGGCCAGCAGCCGAGGGTGCGGAAGCGGCATTTGACATATTCGGGTTTGTCGTTGGAGCCCAGTTTGGATTCGTCGATCACCGGAATCAATAGATCACCACGGGGAACGACCTGACGCACCGAGGAAAAGTACATGGGAACGATCGGGATATTTTCGAGATGGATGTAGTGCCAGACATCCAGTTCGGTCCAGTTGGAGAGGGGAAAGACGCGGATGGACTCGCCTGGATTGATGCGGGCGTTGTAAAGACTCCAGAGTTCCGGCCGTTGGTTGCGGGGTTCCCATTGACCATGGACATCACGGAAGGAGTAGACGCGTTCCTTGGCGCGCGATTTCTCCTCGTCGCGGCGCGCGCCACCGAAGGCGGCATCGTACCGACCGATGCGCAAGGCATTCAGCAGCGCCTGAGTCTTGAGTGCGCCGCAGCATTTCACCGTGCCTCTGGACCACGGATCTGCGCCGTCGGCGATGGCTTCCTCGTTCCGATAAACAATCAGCTTTACGCCGATTTCGCGACAAAATTGATCGCGGAATGTGATCATCTCCGGAAACTTGAGGTCGGTGTCCACATGCAGAAGGGGGAAGGGGATTGGAGCGGGGTGGAACGCCTTGCGGGCCAGGTGGAGCAGAACGGAGGAATCCTTGCCGATGGAATACAGCATTACGGGCCGCTCGAACTCGGCGACCACTTCTCGAATAATATGAACGCTTTCCGCCTCCAACGCCTTCAGATTGCTTAATCGGTAGTTTTCCATCTGTTTTGTCCGTCTTCTCCCTGCTTCATCGATTGCCGCCGGGATTGTGTGTTGAAACTTAGATCGCCCATGCATCCGTCGGGCTTGCCGTCTCGGATGCCGGTTCTTCTTCGTACGTGTGCCAGCGCTTCGGGGTTACGAAAAGTGCGTCGCCGGGGACCGCATGCAGTTCCGTGGCGGTGTCGTGTGCAACCAGCACTTCGATGTGTTCGGCATTGGCGATTTCCAATTCCACGCGCGCCAGCGGTCCGGCAGATGAAATACTGGTAACGCATCCGCTGATGCCGTCCGACGTGGCCTGGCGCGACAGGATCAGTTCGTGCGGACGCACATACACTTTGCTGCTGCCATGGGCGGAGGCAGGCAGGACGTTGACGGAGCCGAGGAATCGGCAGACAAATGGCGTGGCTGGATGGGCATAGACTTCAGCAGGTACCCCGACTTGTTCGATCCGACCGCCATTCATGACCACAATGCGGTCTGCCACCTCAAGGGCTTCCTCCTGGTCATGTGTGACGAAAAGCGTGGTGACGCCCAGATCTGCGTGGCGTTGCCGGAGCCAGCGCCGCAGTTCCACCCGAACCTGCGCATCGAGCGCGCCGAACGGTTCGTCCAGCAACAACACGCGCGGCTCGATGGCCAGGGCTCGCGCCAGCGCAACGCGTTGCCGCTGACCGCCGGAGAGCTGGTCGGGATGACGGTTGCCTTGCGCGCGCAATTGGATGAGGTCCAGCAGCCGATTGACGCGGCTCTGGATTTCCGCTTCCGGTGGACGATTGTGTCGTGGGCGGGCGCGCAGGCCGAAAGCAATGTTTTCAAACACGGTCAGGTGTCTGAACAGGGCGTAATGCTGGAAGACAAAGCCAACCCGCCGGTCGCGGAGCGATTGTCCCCGCGTGTCTTGATCGTAGCAGACGACCGAACCGGAATCCGCTGTTTCGAGCCCGGCGATGATGCGCAGGAGCGTTGTTTTCCCGCATCCAGAAGGACCGAGGAGCGCTACGAGCTCTCCGGTGCGAATCTGCAACGATACGCCCGCAAGCACATCGGAGGTTCCAAAGCGTTTGCGGATGTTGTGAATGCCGATGCTCATGGTGTCTTTCCGTATGCGAAACTATCCAACCCGGAGTCCGATTCCCGATTGCGACGTGTATGTGCGATCTGCCATTCCGTTATTGCCCGCGCGATGAGTGTCACCACACCGAGCGCGGCCAGCAGAGAAGCCATGGCATTGGCTGCCGTGAAGTCGTAATCGTTGAACAGCGTTTCTACATGAAGAGGCAGGGTGTTGGTGCGTCCACGGATGTGTCCGGAAACGACGGACACTGCTCCAAATTCACCCATCGCGCGCGCATTGCAGAGGATCACGCCGTACAGTAGCGCCCATTTGATGTTTGGCAACGTGATGCGCCAAAAGATGCGCCAGCGGCTTGCGCCGAGCAGTGCCGCAGCTTCCTCCTCCTCGAGGCCTTGGGATTCCAGCAGTGGAATGAGTTCACGGGCTACGAAAGGCAGTGTCACGAACAGAGTGGCCAGTACCAGTCCAGGCACGGCAAAAATGATGTGTATGCCATGAGCCGTCAGCCACGGATCGAACCAGCCGTGTCGTCCGAAAAGAAGGACAAACAAAAGTCCGGCCACAACCGGAGAGACAGAAAAAGGCAGATCGACCAATGTTTCTAAGAGTCTGCGGAGGCGCTGACGCGTGCGCGCCACGCCGAGGGCAAGCCAGACGCCAAAGATGGTGTTGAGCGGAACGACGATGGCGGCCACCAGCAGGGTCAGCAGAATGGCGCTCCGGCCAGCCGGGTCGGCGAGCGCGCGTCCGTATGTGGAGAATCCGCGGGCAAGCGCCTGTGTGAGTACACTGACGAATGGCAGCAGCACGACCAGAACGAGGTAGGTCACGGCCAGGACAATCAGGATGTTGCGCAACCACGGCGGATCGCTGACGCCTGGGCGCGGGTGGGTGCTAGTTTCTGACATAACGCCTCCGGTTCCAGTCCTGCAGGGCGTTGATGGCAAGCAACAGGAGAAATGAAACGGTCAGCATCGTTACGGCGAGCGCCGTTGCGCCGGCGTAGTCGAACTGCTCCAGACGGGCGACGATGAGCAAGGGTACGATTTCCGAGACCTTGGGAATGTTGCCGGCGATGAAAATCACTGAGCCGTACTCGCCGATGCCACGGGCGAAGGCCATGGCAAAGCCACTCGCCAAGGCCGGAAGCAGGGCGGGAAGGATCACGCGGCGGAATGTGTACCCGCGTGTTGCACCCAGGCATGCTGCGCTCTCCTCCACGGAGTGGTCGAGATCTTCAATGACGGGTTGCACGGCGCGAACCACGAATGGTAGACCGATGAACAGCAGTGCTACGCACACGCCGAGGCGGGTGTAAGCGACCTGAATGCCCAGTGGTTGCAGGAGACGTCCGATCCAACCATCGGATGCGTACAAGCCGGCCAACGCGATGCCAGCCACGGCCGTAGGCAGCGCGAACGGAAGGTCTACGAGAGCATCCAGCAGGCGTCTTCCAGGAAAGCGGTAGCGGGAGAGCACCCAGGCCAGTAGCAGTCCGCTGAACGTATTGGCCAGCGCGGCCAGAAAGGCTGCGCCAAAGGTCAATTTACAGGCTGCCAGCACACGCGAAGTGCCGATCGCTCCCCAGAACGTATGCCAATCGATCGACAGACTCTTGAGAACAATAGCTGAAAGCGGCACGAGGACTACCAGGCTGAGGTAGCTCATGCCGATGCCAAGCGACAGATTCTTGTTTCGGACGCCTTGTTTCACTTATTTGCCGTGTTGGGTGATCTGGTCAAACACTCCGCCGTCGGAGAAATGCACGCGTTGCGCGGTCGTCCAGCCTCCGAACACCTGATCCACCGTGACCAGGGGCAGGTTGGCAAATCGTTTCAAATCAGCTGGATCGGCGAAGGCGGGTAAGGAGGGACGGAAGCCATTTTGTGCGGCGAGTCGCTGTCCTTCAGGGGAGTAGAGGTAGCGGAGATACGCTTCGGCCACAGCGCGCGTGCCGTGATGGTCAACCACAGAATCCACGACTGCCACCGGAGGCTCCGCGAGGATGCTAAGCGAGGGCGTGACGATTTCAAAGTGCTTGTCCGCAAACTCCTGGCCAGCCAGCAGAGCTTCATTCTCCCAGGCCAGCAGAACATCTCCCATGCCGCGTTGGGCAAACGTCACGGTGGCTCCGCGTGCGCCGGAATCCAGCACGGGCACATGTTCAAACAAAGCAGTCAGATAGGCGCGCGCCCCTTCGTCATTGCCGCGATTGGCCCGAGCCCAAGCCCACGCCGCAAGGTAGTTCCACCGCGCACCGCCGGATGTCTTGGGATTCGGCGTGATCACGGTGACGCCCGGCTTGATCAAGTCAGACCAGTCGTGAATACCTTTCGGATTTCCTGAACGCACGAGGAATACGATGGTGGATGTATAGGGCGCGCTGTTGTTCGGAAGACGGCTCTGCCAGTTCGTGGCTGTGAGTTTTCCGACACGGGCAATGGCGTCTACGTCATACGCAAGCGCCAGAGTTACAACATCGGCTTCCAAACCGTCGATCACGGAACGTGCCTGCTTGCCTGAGCCTCCGTGTGATTGCTCAACCGTCACCACCTGATTTGTCAGTGACAGCCAATATTTTTCAAAGGCGGTATTAAAAGCTTTGTAAAATTCGCGCGTGGGATCGTACGACACATTCAATATCCTGACTGGATCTGCTGCCAATAGAGGCGTGATAGTCAGACCTAAGAGCAGAGCAACAACGGGTAGGTATTTCATGGGCGGTGTCCTTTTATGGCTTTTTCATTAAAAAACGGTCTCAGTTAAAAACACTATTGTCTATCAACAAAGTAGACAATAACACAGATGCGTATGTGATGCAAGAGACAAGTTTAAGTGACGAAAAAGCCCAAGCGCCGAAAATCAATAAGGGTTTGGCTGGAAAACCGAAAGATTGAGTCGCATCTTCAGGCGAAGTAGTTAGAAAAATTCGTGTGGTTTCGCCCTGTGCTGCCGAGAATCTCGGCTCAATCGAAGCCTTAAAACCGTTGGCCGTTGCGGTCTTCCGATGTGCCTTCTATGTACGATTATGGTGCGCCTGGCGGGGATCGAACCCACAACCTTCAGCTCCGGAGGCTGATTGATTTTCAATACAGTGTTGAGTAGTATTGATATCTGGTGTCTTTCTGGTTGCTGTTAAATCTTATGCGTGGTAGTTTAGCGCTACCAACCGACAAGGAGCGCGATCTGATGAAATACCGCAAAGGCTATATTTATCGTCACGGGGCCGGGTTCTCATTATGCTGGGTCGTCAACGGTAAACGCTTTATCCGGGCCTTGCGGTACACGGAAGAGGGAGAGAAAAAAGGCCTGCCTATAACAAATCGCCGTGAAGCCGAAGCCGCACGGGCGAAGATCATGGCCCCGTATTCCATTGGCAGTGAAATCGAAGTGCTTGAACATGCCGCTGCAAAGCTGGCTACGCGCAAAGAAGATTTGAGGCAAGTTGAAGATCGCGCGCCCGCATTGGCTGTGGCCGATGCCTGGGGGTCTTACATTCTGGCTGGCAATCGTCATGTGATAGGCGAGAGGACGTTGGCCAACTATGAATCGTACTGGAAATCTTTCATGGCATGGTTGTCGGAAAACGAAAAAGCCACTAAAGAATTACGTGCAATCAACTTTTCGATTGCGGAAGCCTACATGGGAAACCTGCTCGCACGTCAGGTCACCGGTCGTACAATCAATGCCCATCGCTCGTTTCTTCGCGCATTCTGGAATGTACTAGGAGAGCGGGCGCGTATTACCGACAATCCATGGCGAAAAATCGCCAAGCGCGATGAACATTCGCTTGGGCGCCGGGCGCTGTCTATCGAGGAACTCAGGTCTGTTTGTCGAACCGCGCAAGGCGAACTGCGCCTTTTACTCGCACTGGGGCTTTATCTGGGCGCACGATTGGGCGATGCCGCCATGATGGGATGGGAATGCGTGGACATGAAGCGGCGTGAAATTGCCTATGTGCCTCGAAAAACGGCTGGAAAAGTGGGCCGTGTGCTGCGGATTCCGATGCACCCGGAGCTTTATAACATCCTTAACGAAACACCAGGGAGTCGCAGGAAAGGGCCGATATGTCCCGAAATGGCGGAGCGGTATGCCTCTCGTGGTGCGGATGGCGTCAGTAATTTTGTTCAAAAGCACTTTGTTTCCTGTGGGTTGGTGACCAGTGAAGACCGCGCTGGGGCCGGCGTACGCCGTCGCGTCGCTGTTGGCTTTCATTCGTTGCGCCATGCCACGGTCTCCCTGCTTCGATCTGCGGGCGTTGCCCAATCCGTTTCCATGGAAATCGCCGGTCACAGTGATACGACGGTTCACCAGCTCTATACCCATGTGGATGGTGATGCCATGCGCCGTGCGATCGGTGCTTTGCCACGCATGAAAGAAGAACCACCCAACCCGACACGAGAAGAGAGCTACCGCCTGGGCCGGTTGATTTCCAATGTTAAGAAAATGTCGCCCAAGAGACTCAAACGTGGCGTATTACGGTTCTTGCAGGCGCGGGAATTGCGCGTGAACAAGCGTCAACCGTGACCCCCTTGTAAAGATTCTTTTCTCGTATACTATATAGCTCATTCGTAAGCCACGCAGCCGCACATGTCATGTGGTTGCATGGCGATTTCAGAACCGTGCCGTTTTCATCGGCAGCCCGGATAAAATGGCGGGTTGCTCGCGTACCTTATCATGAATACAACGGAAGACACTTTCGACATTTCTCCCGAGTGGGAATACACAAGAAAACCGGGGTATCCAGATGGCATAGCCTATGATTTTATCACTGGGCATGGGTGCCTTGGGTTTGAATTGGTAGTCTCTAACTGGTGTTTGAGAAAGGCGGATAACAGCCCAATTGGCCAGCCTGCGGCTCAGGCAGTCACAGCACCCTTGGGTATGGGAATCGCCGCACCATCGGCTTCGGACATTGCGGAAAAATGGAAGGCGATATATCGCCAGGCCCTGAGCCAATACGTTGATGGGTGGCAGAGGCAATTGTGCAAACTCCTTGGCGACGATCAACTTTTCGCCAAATCGACGCAGATTAGGAATAGATTTATCGAGCGTTACGGCAACATGTTCCGCGATGCCCTCGAAAAACGTCTGGATGAAAAAACCCAAGGAACGACAGTAGCCGCGCTTGATGTTTTGGATACAAAAAGATTCTTAACCGAATGGGGAACACTCGAATGGCCCGAGTATAAAATCACGTTAACAAAAGAAATCTATTCTCCTCGGGTTTTCTTTTTTGCTGCGCCGCTCTTGCATTTGGAGGAATGCCATGGCGTTCCTTACATCATTGAAAATCGGCCATGGCCAGACACTTCTCCGCCCCGCAGGCTTTTGCATGCTGCTAAAAATGGCTTTGATAAAAAGTTGCCTTGCGGGATTGTCGCACTTACCGAGCGGGATGATGCCGTGTGGATTGTGCGTCGGTACTCCAAGTGTGAGGTAACGCTTAAATCCAACCGAAATGTCTATTTCAAATCCCAGTTTTCGCGCCTTTATGATCAGCTTTCAACGCTTGAAGGCATCGAATCGCAGGTTTCTGGGCTATCGGGTCAGTTTACCGCGCTTGCGAAGAATAGCGAGGCTCTCCTGGGCATGTCTGGGATGAGGGGAAAACTGACGGCTGGCAACAAACTGATCAAGACCGTCGCTCAACAACACGAGGCCATGCCACCTGGCACGCCAAGGATAGAAATACTCCGTGAAATCGCCAAAGCGGAAATGAGAAATGTCGCCATGGACCCTCACAAACGGACATGGCTTTCTGCAAAAAAGGCCTCCGGAATACACCGCGCCATGCTTGCCGGACGCAGTCCGGACCGTGCTGATATTGATCAACATGCACGAAGCTTGGAACGCTGCTACCACCGCGCACGCAAAAGATTAGTGGCGTAGTCCAAAAAAAGTAGTCCAGACAACGGCCAGACAATTCTGTTCCTGCCGTTTTTCCAGTCGCGCAGCACTGCCAACGCTGACAACACCCATCCTGCTTGCTTGAAATGGCTCATTTCAAAAGCATTCGGCATTAGGCCGTCCAGACAATTCCAGACACCGGGGGCGCTACAGGTGGTGCTTTCCGAAAAGAAATTGTTTACTCGCGCCGTGAAGAGGACCGAAAGGTCACACACGGAAATGAGGGTAAACAATGAACGAAATTAGCCGAGAAATGCTGCGAATGGTTGAACGTGATGAGACACTGACAAGTCACGAACGGGAATTCATTCGGCAACTGCGCCGGGGAGAAACAGCCCATTCAAAACCCGTGGTTGCCGAAAAAATACTTCGTCGCGTGACAGTTGCGGAGCGATGCGCTTGCACCGTGCGGACTGTTGATCGCTGGTGCTCCATTGGACTGCTTCCGCGGATGAAGCTTCCCGGCCATTCGCGGGCTTCAGGCATTCCGGAATCCGCCGTCAACGCGCTAATCGCCGGTGCCAACGCCATGATCGCGACGGATGCTGTGCATCGAATTTGATTTTAATCGTCACTTTCTATGCCTACCCATTCATACCCGTTGAATGTTTTTTGAGTTGTGATAATCAGTTCAGACAGGAGGGATTCTGAATGCATTCCGATGGATTCACCAAGCTGTTCTCCTCCATTCTCACGTCCTCAATCTGGTCGGAAGATGATCGGACGCGGATTCTCTGGATCACTATTTTGGCGATTACGGATCAAGACGGGTTTTGCGCCGCGTCAGTTCCCGGACTTGCCGCGATGGCCCGATTGTCGTTGCCAGATACCGTCGGGTCTCTTGAAAAATTGGAATCCCCCGATCCGTACAGCCGCACGCGTGGTTCAGAAGGTCGTCGGCTACAACGCATAGAGGGCGGTTGGTTGGTCATTAACCACGCCCTGTATCGTGACCGCGAACGGGTGGAAAAACGTCGGGAGTACATGAAAGAAGTAATGCGGGGAAGACGTGTTAACGGCCTGTTAACAGGTGATAACAAGATGTTAACAGGTGTTAACGACATGCTAACGGGTGCTAACGCCTCTGCCTCTGCTTCTGCTTCTTTATCTTCCTCTGATAGGGGGATTCTCAAGGGGGCGCGGAAGGGAAGACCGCCACGATCACGCAACCCGCTCATGGACGCCCTTTCAGAAGCCGATGGCGGACCTGACGGCATAACACCAGGCGCGTGGGGCAGGATCGCAAAAGGGCTTCAAGAGATTCGTACGGCCAGTCCGGACGTAACACCAGAAGAAATCCGTAGACGGATTGCCAACTATCGGACGCACATGCCGGGGTGCGCATGTACTTCAACGGCTCTGGCCAATCACTGGGCCAAATGCGCGGTGGCCAATACTACGGCGCCTACGCCCACGTCCACACTTCCAAATACCTGGCACGATCCGTCAAATCCTCGGAGGAACGCGTTTTGAACACATCCATCATCGAATCGACCATTTCGCAGTGTATTGCCGAATTTCAATCCAAGCAAAGCGCACCGGTAAAACCGCGCAATTGCGTTACAGACGGGCAGGTCGCCGCCCGCATTCGCCAGCTGGCGGCCAGCGGATACATTCCATCGGCTGAAATCGTCGGCCCGGTTTGTGCCTACATGCAGGGCTACGGCATCCTCCTGACCGGGCGCGCTGGCTGCGGCAAGACCATGCTGATGCGCATGCTCATGGCAACACGCGGCGAGATGCAGCATGTTGACGAAATCCTCGACTGGGGCGCGGATGGCATCCCTGACTGGCATGATTTCAGGGACGGTCGTGAGGTCTGTATCGACGATTTGGGCTCGGAACGTGTCGTTTCCGAGTACGGAAATAAAGACGATTTACTGAAGCTGATTATCGGGCATCGCTGTGAGCGGCAAAATGGCCGCACACACATTACGACCAATCTGACTGCCGAACAGATTGCCGCGCGATACGGCGACCGGGTATTGGACCGTATCCTGGGCATGTGCAAGCCGTTTGTTTTGACTGGGCCATCGCGAAGAGAAGCGAAGGCTTTAACGCTGACGTGACATGTACCATCAAAAATAGAGTCACACCATGAAGCACCCCCATCTATCCACACCCCGCGAGCGGTTTGCGCAGGAAGTTGCCGCTGGAAAAAACCAAAGCGAGGCGTATCGACTCGCATATCCAAAGTCTCGTAACTGGAAAGATTCGTCTGTCCACAGCAAGGCCAGCACACTGATGGCCGATGTAAAGGTTTCGGCAAGGGTGACGGCCCTCCTGTCGCAGACCGAAAAAGCCTGCGCCATGTCACGCGACGCCTGGCTCAACAAGTGGATGGACGTGGAACGCGACTCCAAATCGCTCCATGACCGGCGTGAGGCGCTCCGGGAGATCGGGAAGGCGTTGGGCTACTACAAGTGCCTGGAACGGGTTGCTGGCACTACTGGAATCATCATGCTGCCAGCCCAGATTGATGCTCCAGTCGGAGAATTGCCGCCGGGTTTTTGGGAGTCGCAAGCTTTGGGAACGCCGCGTGCCCTGTAAGCACCATGAGCACAGTCATCGGTAACCTATGATCGCCGAATCACAAATAACACCGAGTGCCGCACCCGATCAACCCATACGGACATGGAAGGCGCATCCAGGCCCGCAAACGTTCATGTTGGGTGCCCGCAATGCATTCGAAACCCTTTATGGGGGCGCTCGCGGTGGTGGAAAAACCGAATCTGGAGAAGTTTGGCTGGTACGGCCTCCACATTTTGGAAATCCCCTTTATCGCGCCTTGGTCGTACGCCGCAACTACGAGGATCTCTGCGATTGGATGGATCGTGCCGGTCGCATGTATCAGGACATTGGCGGCCATGTGCTGAGCGGTGCGCCTGCGCGCGTGGAGTTTGCCAACGGTGCCGTGTTTCGCCTGGGGCATCTCAAGGACAAAGAAGCGTATTCGAAGTACCAGGGCCACGAATATCAGCGGATGTTGATCGAAGAAGCGCAACAGATCAAAGAAGAGCGTTTTTACGAGCAGTTGCTCGGTTCTTGCCGCTCGACCGTGCCGGGCCTCAAAGCGGAGGTGATGCTGACCGCCAATCCGGGTGGGATGGGGCATCGGTGGCTCAAGGCGCGGTTTGGCACCGGAAAGGATGATCCACGCAAGCCATTCGTGGCCTATCCCGGCAAAGATGGGCGTCTGCGCATGTACGTCCCAAGCAAAGTTACCGATAACCCCAGTATCCTACAGAATGATCCGCAGTACATTGCATGGTTAGAAGGACTGCCAGAGCCATTGCGGTCTGCCTGGCGATATGGTGACTGGGATATTTATTCCGGGCAGGCGTTCGAGTGGTCCTCCGCCAATATTGTCGATTCATGTCCGCTTCCTGAACACGCCCGCGTGATCATGACGTTCGACTGGGGCTTTGGAAAACCGTTCTCGGTGGGGTGGTGGTGGGTGTTGGGCGAGGGGATTCTGATCCGCGTGGGCGAGTGGTATGGGTGCGAGCCGGGTCGAGCCAATCTCGGATTGCGTCTGGCCGATCATGAAATAGCCGCAGGCATTCTCAAGCGCGAGGCGGAGATGGGACTTACGGACAAGGTTCATGTACGGCTGGCCGATCCAACGGTCTTTAATCGCAAGCCGGATTCCACGGGCGGAGGTTTGGCCGATTCCACGGCCACAATTTTTCAGCGTTGCGGTGTCTCGCTTCGTCCCGGCGATGCCAACCGCAAGCAGAAGTTCAGGCAATTTGCGGCACGCATCAAGTCACATAGCCTGCTGGTGTTCCGGACCTGCAGGCAGTTCATTCGCACGGTCCCCGAATTATCGCTCGATGAAACGTCGTTTGACGATGTGGATACGGACAGCGAAGACCATGTCTACGACGAATCCTGTCATGCGTGCATGGATGTACCTATGCCAGGTGAGGCCCTGCGTGGGGTGTCACTGGATGGCAAGGTGGTGTTGTCCGCCGGATCGCAGTCTCATGCTCCTGTAACATACTACAGGCGTGAGGGTACGTTGGCGGACGTTTTAAGAAGGGCAAATGGTTATGAATGAGCAACTCAAACGGGGTAATGGCAAGGATGGCATTCATTGGGTCGAATCTGGCGAAATCCCTGATCGTTCGGGGGTGGTGACATTCAAGGGGTTGGATTCGCACGGGACAGTGACACGGCGATTGGCTGCCAATGTGCGCGGCGGCTTGGCTTGGCCTTTCCCCATGCAGGTGGGAACAAAAATGGTCTCATCAGGATGCGTCGCGGCCGTGGCATTTACGGTTCCACCGTCTGGCGGCTTCGATTCGGCTGCGTGCTGCAAGGCCGAGTTGCTTGCTTGGCGGATATCTTCATCGATTGGCAGAAAGATGGGTGCCGATGGATGCTATGAGGATATCGGCATCGCCGGATGCCTGGGGGAGTTTGCCAGCACGTTGCATTGCCTGCGCTGGTATACGTTCTGCCCATTTGAGCGTCATGACGATGCTTTGCGAAACGTGCGCAAGCAGTTCCAAGGGCAGTTTCAAAACCTGCGCGTAACTGCAATCAATGACCCTGACGCCATGGGTTCTGCGCGAGAAATCGTTTGGAAATGGGGCGACGCGGGAAACCTGATCATTTCGCGCGAAGTGCTCGATTTGCTGCAAATCGAGGGGCAGGAATACGCTGGAGTGGGGCCGCAACCGCTCACACGGGCGTTGGGTGCGGTGCTTAGCGCGTATGAGTCGGCCCAGTGACATGGCGTTGATGGTCAAACGTGAGCCGTATTTTCATCGGAAAATCGAAACAGGCGTTGCCCGCGCCTTCCAACGGCGGCAGAATCGATCAGCGATTGTTTCTGCCAGCCGTCTGATGCGTCGTATGGTGCGCATCCCAAGAAAAACAATTCATGGGGTGTGGCATATTGTTTTTCTGCAAGGCACGGTGCTCTCCACATGACAATCGAATGATCAGCGGCGACAATGATATCAACGTCTGTCTGGCGGATGTCGGCAATGGACGGAACACGAAAAGCACGAAGGAGGCAACGATTATGCAGACTGCAACACTGACTAACATCAAACCTGGTTATATGCGAAAGGAAGCGGCGGCCAGATACCTTGGGATATCGATTCGCACATTGACAGACTGGATGCGACGAGGAATTGTCGCGCATATCAAACCGGTTCGAAAAGTTTGCCTATTCAGGCAAGCGGATATTGATGCCGCGATGAACAGGTTTCGGATATCAGCTGTCGGGGAGTGGTAATGGCGTTATGCAGGGGAGGAGTACCGAAACGCCCCCATTTAACGAGTGGTTGGCTTGTCACTATTAGGCGCGTGAAGTAGGATGTCGGCCATGGGCAAGAACAATTCATCCAAGACACGCGTCGCGCCTGTGTTCGAAGGCCTGTTGAAGTTGGACCCCACCGGCAGTTCTTGGTTGCCCAAGTTGCTTTCGCTGCCACATGGAGGTGCGGCGGCATGCATCATCGGGCGCGATTGTTTGCTCGAGTGTTGCCGGTGGGACGGGCACGGGGGCGAGAAAGCATTGCCGCCACCGGCATCATTGCTTCGCTGGTTGGCGCAAAACGTGGAACATCCGTCAGACCCGAGAGTCTGGCGGACATCGGAGTATACACGCCAAAAACGCGAGGCGTTGCTTCGGCGTGATCCCGATACGATCGCTGAAGCACTGCGGGCCTTGGAAAGGCCGCCCTGCAAAGCCGGATGGTATGTCTTGGAAGGCCCCTCCTATCCGGATGTCTACCTGGAAACGCCAGATATCATCGTTGTGATTGAAGGCAAGCGGACAGAGGGCAAGACCACCACACGTACTTTATGGATGCCCGGCCGGCGGCAAATGTGGCGGCACATCGATTGCGCATGGGAACGCCGTGGGAACAAGCGTGTCTGCGGCCTGTTGATTGTCGAGCAGGACGGCGAGGCGACGCAATTCGCCGAGGAGACTTTGTCGGCAGATGCAATCCATAAGAGTCTGCCGCACCGGTCCCCGGATGAGGTGCTGGCGATCACGGAGTGTTTCCTTGGTGCGATTACGTGGCAGAGCGTGTGCGAGGAGTTTGGGCTAAGCATGCCATCCCTATGACGACCGCCTATACAGCATCTGGGGCACGCCGTGTCGGCGACGAGTACCAAGACCTTCAGTCTGCGGAAGTACTTGTCGAATGGCTCGAACAGCCGGACGCCTACCACTGGGTCCGTCTGGAGACAATGGAGGGATCGCTGGACGACATTCAGGCCGAACGTGCCGACGGTACGCTCCGTCTTTTGCAGGTGAAGTTCGCCACTGACGCTGCTGTTGAATGGGATTGGGATGATCTGACCAAGCAGGAGAGCGGCAAGACAAGTCCAAAACCTTCCCTGTTGCAGAAGTGGAAAACATCGCTCGCCGCAAAGGTGGCCAGTGGTGTCACTGTTAGTGAGGCCGCCTTCCTGACCAACCGTGGCGCAAGTGCAACCATTCGAGCGCATCTCGACGCTGCGGGGCTCGTGAAGTTCTCTGAGTTGTCAGATTCCTTGCAGGCCACCATCGCTACACACTTGGGAGGCGCGAACGAGGCCGCCAAATTCTTCGCTTCGTTCCGTTTCTTGTTCAAGCGCCCATCGTTCGATGCCCTCGACGCCGCCATCCGGCAACGGTTCCTGTGTCTGGGGGGCACCAAAGACGGATGGGAGAACCTAATTGAAAAAATTCGGTTCTGGATCAATCGCCAAAACGAGCCCACGCCTGGCGGCAAGATAGCATTGTCGGATGTGCGTGCGGCTGCGCTTTGGCACCTGCCACCTCCTATCCCACAGGGATTCCTCGTGCCAGAGGACTATGTGGTGCCCAAGGCATGGAGTGACACAGCGGTGGTTCCCAGACTTCGCGTTGGTGGCGACCGTCTTGTGGTTGTAACTGGTAGTCCCGGAGTTGGCAAAAGCACCTATCTGAGTTGGTTGGTCGGGGAACTGCGCGTTTCGAACATTCCCGTTGTGCGGCACCACTATTTTCTGTCCACCACGGACGCGACTCCATATCGAACGGATTGGGAGACGGCCGCAGACGCCATCATTGGGCAACTTCGCGCGTTCCACAGTGACCTGGTGAGGGCAGTTGAATACAAGAATGCCGTTCCGGAGATGGTGCGGGATTTCCTTGGTGCAGCGGGCCAGGAGCGTGCTGGCAAGCACCCCCTTGTTGTCATGATAGATGGTCTTGATCATGTATGGCGTGATTCCGGCAGTTCGGAAAGTCTTCGACGATTGTTCGATCTTCTTCTCCCTGTGCCGGACGGAGTCGTCATCGTCATCGGCACTCAGGACATAGAGGTTAGTAAAATTCCCTCCAAATTACGCAATTTATGTCCTCACGATCACTGGTTGCGTATTCCTTATCTGGATAGAACGGGAGTTCAAGAGTGGCTCGAACACCACATAGACGATCTCGGACTGCCCGCAGATGCAGGGCAGTCTAAAATGGTGTTCGGTGCGTTGCCCGACGCATTCTTGGATGTAAGTGGCGGTCACCCTCTAATCCTGCATTACGCTCTGAACATTGCGCGTCGTGGTGGTCGGCCAGTACTTGCCGACCAAGTACGGGCGCTTCCGATATTCGATCCAAGTAGCAGTGTGGCGACCTACTATCAGGCACTCTGGACCGATATCAACACCGAGGGACACCAACTGCTCCACCTGCTCGCGGGGTTCCGCTGGGCGTGGCCCCGTGACGGTTTGGTGCAATGTTTAACACCGCAGGCAGATTTTTCCCGTTTGGAGCAGGCGGAGCAGGCCATCCGACACGTACTCGGAAGTTCTCGGGTTGGCGTAACTGCGTTTCACGAGAGTTTACTCGCATTCATCCGCGCGTTGCCCGAGCACCAAGTTGCTGTTGGGTTGATGCGCCCCCGTGTGATTGACTGGCTTGCCAGCCGCCACGCCCCTGAGTATTGGCGATGGCGACATGAATGGGAGGAACGCGCCAGTAACGGCGAAATCGAACCGCTTATCTTATCGCCCAATCTGGACTGGTGCGTCAGTTCCCTGGTTGCGGGTCGAGGCCGTGCAGAGATTGCAGAGGTCGAGGTTGCGAGTGGATGGTGTGCCCTTCGGGCCGGACGCCTCGGAATAGCCACGGAACGGCACTACATCGACGCGTCTCTGAACAATGCGGGACATGCTGAGGGCGTCCTGTCGTGTCTGGTGTGGCTTGCCTTTGTGGGTCGCACAGGATCAGCCCGCGACTTGGAACTCAACCTGTTTCTCTCGCGCAAGGCGCAGTCGACCGAGGAGGAGATCGAGGCTGTTGCCGAGAGAGCCTTCGCGGCGGGTCAACTGGACGTTTGTCACGAACTATTAGATGAGTGTTTTGAACGATGGAATGCCGCTGTTAAACAAACGCACCAATCTTTGGACACGTTCAGCTCTCTTGAACGGATTCTTCCCTCTTTGATTGCGGCCAGTATTCGTGACCCATCTGTAGGGCCGTATCAACACTACCATCAGCAGCACAGGAATGCGCCCCGCTGGTGTCAGAACAGGCACTATGCAAAAGCACTTGGACGGCATTGTGTTGTTGGAGGCGACACATCGTCCATTCGCAAGGAACTACAGTTTCTTGCGAATGGTCCAGATGGAGTTTCTTTCGAAGCGGTTGATGAGATCATCCGGCTCGCCTGCCGGGAAGGGTTCGACGCCAACGGATGGATATTGAATCCGGATGCCCGCCGCTCCGGTCTGGCGCGATGTTATCAGTGGTGGGTACGAAAAGTATCTAACGTTCCTGTTGATATGCCGCGCGAGGTGTCGTTTCACCCTGTTTGGGAACCCCGGCTTGGAAGAGACGAGAATGCCTTTGTTGAACTGGCACGGTCGTATTTTTTCTCCTGCCTTGCCAGTGCAGTAGAGGACAAGCAGCCGGTTGAACCAGCCGGTCTGCCTGTAGAGGCTAGCAAGGTCGCAACATTCCTTTTTGTGTTGCGTGACCTCGCCAGCACAGCCGCTGTCGCCAAGAAGACAGGTCACGCCATAGGTGGTGCCTGGCTGATCAATCAGCTCTCCGGTATCGAACGTCCTGTCGTTGAATTCAGTGATTATAACAATGATATGGCATCAGCGAAGCCAGCCGCGCATATCATGGTTGCCATCGCGCAAGATCTCGAGCTTTTGCACATCGCCGAGACAAATAATCATTCGCTGACGCCCGACGTAATCAAAACTGCAATCGACAGCGGTTGGACACCGGAATACGTTTGGATTGAGGATCGTGTTGATCGGCGGCTCACCATGGGCGACCCTCAGGTTGCTCGGTTACTGATTGATCGTGTACGTGGCCGCTTGGATACAACGAGGGACAATCTCCACACGCGGGCTAAGGATTATGCGTCCCTCGCGCAATTCTGCCTGCTTCACCACGGATTAACAGACGAAGTGCGTGACTTGTCACGACTGGCAGCGCGGAACCTTCTGGGGCACGGATACCATAAAGACATTGTGTTTACGGACATATTGGACGCACTGCATGCAGCGCCCCTCGTGGAGAAAGACATTTCGCTAAGACGCCTACAGGCTATTACCTCGGTGATTCGAGTCGTGGATGAAATCACGGACGGGTCCGAAACCCGACACCTTAAGCGTCAACTTGCCGAGATTGTCGGCAAGATCGCACCTGATGGGCTTCCCCCGTACCTAAGAGCACTCCAACATGATCATCAACATCATGATGTCGAGTCATGTTTTACCGACCTTGCCGAGTCGCTCGCGCTTGCGACAGTGTACGAAAAGGCACTCGCAACCACTTTTGTTCACGAAGAAGCTCTGATTGCGCTACAAAAGCGTGGAGACGGTGGTGATACTGAAGCCATGGGGGTACTTGCCCATACCTTACAGTACTGTGGTCGGCAGACGACCGATTCTCCAAAACAGTATACGACGCCGCCCATTCCGGCTGTGACGACTGACTATGCTTTGCCTCAAATCGCGGACTATCCGCCCGAACGACTGTCCGACTTCGTGCATGAGGTACGAAAAGCGCAGTTTTTCGGGGATGAACATCTGGTTGCCTGGACGACCCACTGGCGGCAGAAAGAGCCCGACAAATTGCTTGCTGCCTTCTCGGCCTACCGTACGGCGCATGGTCAACCACCTGAGACGCAAACCGCGCAGGCAGTTGTCGAATTGGCCAATGAGCGTTTTGGTCGAGACGCAGCATGGGAATGGATAATCATCTATCATGGGGCATCGTATGGATGGAGTTCATATTCTTTCGAACTTCGTGCTGTAGAGTGGATATGGGAGCTTGTTCGTACCCGATTCAAGGACCGCTGGTTGGATTTCATCATCGCAACATCCCGTCTACGGTGGAAGACGACGGTGAATACTCCCAGTTGGAACATCGAGCGGATGGTTCGATTCCTTGCGAAGATCGGCAAAATGGATCGACTGAACGAGGTTCTTGACGCAGCGACCCAATGGGGATCGGGTTTGGCGGCGAACATGCGCCTTCCCGAACCGGCACTGACTCCCGATGAACCCGAACTGCCGGCCCCTTTGCGGATGCTCGTTGACCGGCTCGACAGTCCGTCGAGAGTCGTTCAAGATCGCGCCGCTTGGGCACTGGCGGGACTTCTGGCTGACGCCGGCACATGCGCATTCGCATCGAAAGCCTTGTTGGAGTGGCATGCGCGAGCGGAACTGGAATTTCGCTCCTGTATATTGCTTCTAATCCTACATCTTGCACGGGTGGCGCATGGAGTTTCGGTTGGCACCTGTCTGGACATTGTTCGCTCGGCGAACCTGGTGCCTTCGATTGGATCGGAACTGTTGCTGCGTGAGTTCGGAAACGGTGGGGCGGTTCTTGCGGCGGCGTTGAACTACGCAACACGGCACTCCGGCAGTCCCGCTGCTGATTTCTCTGACATCAAAGACTTCAAACAAACCGTAGGGGCACACCTCGCACCGGTATTCTGTACATGGGCCATTTTGCTTGATAGGTCAGGCATTGCTTTTTTGCGGCAGTGGGAATGGGAGACGAGCAAACTTGCCCTTCAGCAGGGCCTATCCCTTGAACTGAATGCGCATCCCAGTCTCCACTATCGGGGCGGTTTTGAAGGGCCGATGCTGGAAGTGCATGACAGAGTCTCCGTTGTGCTGCGGTCTGCATACCTGAGAGCGCTACACCGATTTCTCGATGCGGCAGCGATAAGAGCCGCTGAGGCAGAGGTACACGCCCGGTGGGTCGGAGTCATGAGCGACCCTGTTGTTTGGGGCGTTCGCCCATCAAAACGCCCTGATTGGTGGCCACGTGATCCCGGCAACACGGATGGAGTGGACACGCTTAGTGATGCTGTTGCACAGGCCGTAAAAACGCGCGTGAAGTTGGCCGCGTCCACCGGAGAAGAAGTGTTGGTTTACGCAGCTGGCCCTGTCGGAAACCGGTCTCACCTTAGGGCCAGCGTCGAAATGCGTGCATTTCTGCAATCTGCACACGGCCCGGCGACACCTTCCCCGGAGGCTTTGGCCGATATCCCGGAAACAAGTTGTCGGGCGGCCTCAACAAGAATGTCGTTGTCTGGTGCGTACGCGCCTCTCGGTGCCTTTGCAGGACAGATTGGGGGCTGGGCGATGGCACCATTGGCATGGCAATTTCTTCCAGACGTATGGAACTGGATTCAAGTTGAGCGTCAAGTCCGTGGTCTGTATTTGCCCGCTACGTGGCTTTTTCCGAGTGCGCCAACGGTTAGTACTGAGCGAGAACAAGTCGTGGTCACGCTCGGCGACCAACGCGTGGCTCGCTACCACTATTGGAACGATGAACTGCGCGAACGACATTACCGCACAGCAGACCCAAGGGTGGGTTGTGAACTGCTGGTCAACCGGAAATGGTTGGAACCGCAGATTGCCGCTGGCGCATCGCTATGTTGGGTTGTGACACTGTCGATCGCGCAACGTACGGAGCACAAGGACATGTTTGGCGAGCCACAGGTGGTTGGTGCCTGGACCTTCGGTGGCAATGGGATCATTGGTCTCAATCCTTGGCTGCCGCCAACCCATTGACAATGGATTGCGGGTGGCGGCGAGCCAGTTGCGTCAGCGATTGAGTCTGCCGGTGATCATGGATGGCAGTCGCGAAAGAACGTCGTGTAGGCATCTATCGACCACTGCGTAACGCATCATCCAGCGCGTCGTAGCGTTTCGTTGGCAATCAAACCGTCTAAATACGAGGCGAGTCTGGCGCACAGGATCGGATCACGTAGCAGGACACCAGCTTCGATGTTTCGCAGTTGGGCGGCTTCGGTAAAGTTGGCGGAGGTGATGAGGGCCGCACGGCGATCCACGATAATGCACTTGGCGTGGAGTACCGCACGCTGCTTCGGATTGGATGCGAGCGCCGATGGCAGATAGTAGATTTCTGGAAGACGGTCGCTGGGCCAGTGGCGCTGTTGAAAGTCTATGAGAAACCGCAGCACAATTTCACTGTCCAGTGACGTGTCGCCCAACTTGCGGGAGATGTCGAGATGCAGCCGTACCTTTAAAGTCGGCTTCACCCGCATGTGCTCCGCAAGTCTGGCAAAGATACGCTTGCCGTTGGCAACCGCATAACCGACCAGCAGCACCTCGGTCTCAGCTGAGTCAATCAGCCCCTGTACTGTTGGCCAGGTGTCGGCTGTGGGCACGTCTGGTACCGTTGGTCCGGACAGCACGAGTTCCGCCGAGGAGGCGCGTTGGCTTTTTGATCGGGCGATTACATCAAGCAGGTCGGCCAGCGTCTTGCTGTTCATGCCTTCATCCATGGCACCGCGCAGACCTGCTGTCACAGCGATGGCGGCTTCTCCGGCAATTTGCTCAATCACCATGCGTGAGATGCCGACAGACAAAGCCCCCTCGCGCAACGACGCAGCGAGGGTCATCAGGGTTGCTGCCGGTAGGGATTCGAACGGCTGAAAGTTCATGCTACGCCCCCGAAGAATTCGGCGTTGCAGCCCCCTAATGTTGGAACGAGCAGGGATCGGTCGAGGAACTCATTGTGCTGTTCGCAGGAGGTTTCAGAGATAAGCAGACAGCCATGACAGGCATTCCCAAGAAGCGGTTGCCCATCATCGGCGGTCGGTGTGTGTTGGCCACATACAGGATCGTTGGAGCATAGCAGTACCGATTCCAGCGCATGCCGCATATGGCGGGCAATCTCACGTCCTGTTTGAACCAACCCGCCTAGCGTTCCTTCGGCGTCAGAAGTGCCTGTATAGATCAGGATGCCATACCCGATTCCGTCCAATGCGTAGACACGCTCGCGTAGGGCAGATGCCGAGTAACCGCATTCCAAAGACACGGCGGTGAGTAATGCATGTGCCAACGAGTGCAGCATGATATACGGAAGACCAGGGAAAACACGGTGGGCGTTTTCATGTTCGGCAAGCCACAGATTGAATCCTTGTTCAAGCTCCTGCCCGCGTTTTTTGACATCGGGGCGTTCCAACCATGCGGCCACCTTCTCGGCCTTGATGGCGAGGAAAACCCCTTCGCCGCGGTTTTCTACAGTGGGCACCCAGTCGGCATCCGTAGCCAGAGCCGCCCGGCGCACATCCACATCCAACTCACCATCCTTATCCGTACTCGCCGCCTCAAACCGTGTGAATCCCAGAAGCGCCACGACCTCGCGCAACCGATGCACCAGCACAACCCGGTCGATGTTATCCGCCCACGCGGATTTGCCGCACACGTTTGCCGATAGACGTTGCGCCATGAAATCCGACGCCTCGTCGTAGCTACCTGCTTGGCCGCTGGCGGCCATCAGTGCCTCGAACTCCGCTTCTTTGACCGGACGGTCCTCGCCGTGGCTTCCCTGCTTAACCCGCTGAATCGCTGCCAGCACTTCTTCATCGGACCAGTTCTTCAGGGCGCTGCCGATGCTCTCGATTGTGCGCATGGATGCCAATAGGGTCTTGTCGGTAACAATCTTCAGTCCGGCTTCCCATTTTGTACGTACCACCCGGTCCAGTTCCGATGCCCGGTCTGGAATGGAGATGACGGACATAATCTGTGGAAAATAGGCATTGCTGGCACTGCGGATGAGCAGGCGGCTCTGTTCGTGGCACCCTTCGCGCGTCCGTGGCCCCAACCATGGCCGACTGCCGTCGCAAAATCCGAGCGCCTTTCGGTTTCGGTCTGCCGCAATGGACATGCACTGCTCTTTGCCACATTCGCAGACCACATGGACCTCCGACAGATCCCCGCTCGTGCCACGTTCTTCGATCCAGAGTTCACGCCGACAGGCCGGATCGTTACCGCCATGGACAAGAGCGCGCCAGTCAATGTCTCCAACGTGCCCGGCCGTACATCCGCGCACAAAACGCACTGGCACGACGGGAATCTTCTTACGCTCATCGGGGTCGAAATACTTTCCATTATCGAGGGCCTCAATGCGAACCAAGCGTCGGCGGTAGCCACTGGGCACTCTTTTTGGCCGCTGTACGACGAACCATTCTGGGAACTGCCATACCGTAACGCCCGTCTTCGGCCCGGTTTGTTGGTCACGGCTGGGTGGCGGAGCGCGAAGAGCGACAGTCGGGCGACTCAGCACCATCGCAACTTTTCCGGCAAGACGTGGCTCGACCACGAGCGGGATATCCCCAAGGTCGTATTGCCATCCGTCAAGACCGCCCACAATAACGGACTGTTGTGGTAGGTCCACCATGGCGCCTGGGCCGAATGTCGTAATCATCTGACTGGCGCGAAGCTGCGGGGATTCCATGTTCACCGTCCCATCTCGTTAAGGCGTTTGGTGAACAAGTCCACGCTCGGCTCTACGTCACGCATGGACCTGTTGGCGCGGAACACCCTGAACACGTCGGGCAGGTTCTCCAGATCAGGATGCAGAAATTCGTGTAGCAAGCATCGCGGGCCTTTTTCTTCCCTCTGGTACTGAAGGCGCGTATTTTTGTTTCGGTAGTCGTCGGCAATTTTGTACCAGTCGTCCAAAAGTCGGATGCAGCGTGCTCGCACTTCTGTTGCACAGGCATCGCGTTCGGCTGTCGGCAGCGCCACCGTATGTCGCCGCGCGCGCTCAGCGAACCGGTCGGCTACATCTGCAACGGCGTTTCTGCGTGTCAGTATCTCCTCGGCTCCGCAGGGCGGTGTCAGTACGGCGTCCTGATGGCGACACCAGGCGACCAGTGCAGCAGCCAACGCCCGATCAAGCGCTCGCGGTGAGTACGGTGTTACGCTGGTGGCCTCTACGGTGCGATAAAATGACGCGTGATACGTCTCGAACCGTTCGTAATGCGAGCGGTCACGAGGCTTATGAATGTTGAGTAGCGTCACTACTAAGCCTGGTCGGAGCGGGTCTCGGCCAACGCGGCTGGTTGCCTGGATATATTCGGCACTGGTTTTGGGTTGCCCATTCACCACCATCAGGCCCAATCGTAGGATATCCAAGCCTACGGAGATCATATTTGTGGCTAGGGCTACGTCAATCGGATCACCCCGACTGCCAAAAGGAACGGCCAGCCGCCGCTTGGCATTGGCCACATCGCTGGTGGAGACGCGGGACGTCAGTTCGAGCACGTCATACCGTATACTCCGGTCCGCAAAAAGGCGGTCTTCCGGTTCCAGTCGGCGTTTTTCTCCGTACTTGGACAACCGCACCGATACTTCATCTTCCACGATTCGCCGACTACCGCCCAACTCGCGCAGGCTGTTGAAGTACCCCAGCAAGGTCATGTACGGATCGGCTGGATTAGTCTGACGGCAGTCACCACCCAGCTCTGCCGCAGCTTCCTCATACGCCTTCTGCGCCGCGCTGAGGATCGCCAATGCCGCGCGCAGGAGCAAGACCTTATGGCTGCGCCCTTGGGCGGCAAGGCCGATGTACAGGCGCGCAGGAGATTCTGTGGTCGGAACCGTACGCGCGAAGAATGAATCCCGGCGGTCTGGTCCGGGAGGCGGGAAAATGGCTACTTCCTCGCGATCGAAGAGTGCCCGTATTTGCGTGGCCGCACGTCGCACCGTGGCTGTGCTGGCAATAATCTTGGGGCGAATAATGATTTTGCCGTCTGATCCTATCCGGGTTGCCAGCGCATCCACTGCTGCTTCGTAAAGACCAGCAACCGTGCCCAGTGGACCCGAAATCAGGTGCAGTTCGTCTTGAATGATCAGGTCTGGTGGCGGCAGGTGTCCGGTCAGCGCCCGTGCGCCGCGGCCGTGCGCATTTCCTGTCGGTCCGTAGAACCCGTTTTCATCACACCGGTCCACCAGCCCGAAAAGCCCCCCCCGTTTCACCGGTCCACGGCAAGGCCGCAAACTTGTCCACCGTGGCGATAAGAAATGCAGGCAACCGCCGGTAGATTGGCTCGTCCACGCCGAGGATCGGAAGATGCTCGTTCTTGGCTCCAGAAAAGGGGCATGCAGGATCAGCACAACGGACTACAAGGTTCAGCGGTGCGCGTTCATTGGGGATCAGGTCAAAAGATTCCCGGTCGAATTTCGTTCCGCACCAAGGGCATGTTTCAATGGGCAAAGGTGCCGCGTTGCCATCGTTACGGCGGAATCGCCGTACCCGCGCGTAGGCCGTCTCGTCTTTGCCCGGGCCGTCATACCCTTGGTGACCCATGCGATTGGGAGTCGCTGCTGATCCCACCCATAATCCAATCTCGAATGGCCACTCCCCCAATTTATCGGGACGACTCTTGCGATCCAGTTCCAGCGCGCAGATTAGTGCTGCGGCGCGGCCAAGTTGATCCAGCGTCAGAAGGCGTAGTGTGTACCGCATCAGTACGCTTACGCCGGCGGACCCTAGAGATGGATCGCGGAGCCGCCGTAGCACCATGGCAAAGGCCGCCAGACCCAAATAGGCTTCTGTTTTTCCGCCGCCGGTCGGGAAGAAGAGCAGGTCCACCTTACTACGGTCCGGATGCTCGGATGAGGACATCGCAGCGAGGTTCATCAGGATGAATGCCAACTGGAAAGGATACCATTGGGGAGATGGCGCATCTTCCGGCTTCAGGGTGCCCTGCCGTGCAATGCACTCGCGTTGTCGCGCAGCCCGTGCCATGGCTCTGTTGGCGGTGCGGAATGCCTCCAGCAACAGGGGATCGTCCAAGGCTTCGATGCCGGCCTGAATACGGTTAGCGGCCAACAAGGCTTGACCCAATGCGTCCTCAGCCGTTTCGCCGCGGCGCGCTTCCAGGCCAGAAAGTCCGCGCTTTTGATCCTCGATCCATTGCCGGTACTGGGAAACCAACGGAGACAACCGCGCACGAGCGTCTGTACCGTCCGTCAGGTTGGCCAGTGCCTCCATGCCCAGTTCAACGACAGCAATGGGGGCAGGGGAGACCCGTTCCACTTCAGCCTGCGGCATCCACGTCGTGCGAACGGTGTGGCAGGTGGCGTCCGGCTCCCGGATAGCAACGGTCGCCGTTGCGTGTCCTACGGCGAACTCAAACACATCGCGGTACTGAAGATCGGCAATCCGTTCATCTGCCTCATCCAGCGCACTGCCGTCCAGTACGCCGCGCAAATCCGGCCTGGGAATAAAGCCTTCATCACACCTTGCTTCCAGTTCAGCCTGAAAAGCGAACGAGCGATAGCGATGCTCTGGGTCGAGTTTGCGGCCGTTGACGAGAAAGATGGCCACCGAACGCGCACCTTTTGGCAAACGCGGGCCGTCCTTGATTTTGCGCACCGTGGCCACGATCTTCATGCCATCCGTGCCATCCAATGGAGTTTCTTGTGGAAACCGTGTGGCCGTGCCCACGGCGATGGTTACGGTCGTTTCACGGGGAGTTCGGCGGAAACCGCGTGGCTGTTCAGGTTCGCCAGCTTTGTATTTGGCGCGACGTTCTCGGATGCTTTCCTCATGATCCGGCTCCGGGTTGCGTCGGTCCTCGGGCTCCGGTTGGTCTCCAGCCGCGCCTTCGTAGGTGTAATCCCCCCAGCGCGCGATGACCTTCAGCGTTCGCACATCTGGTCCGACCAGCACACTCATACCCATGGAGGATGGCATCAATGCCTTGCGCGCGGCTTGCCGTTCCGGCGGCGCGTTATCATCCCGGCCATTCGCTTCACCGGCTTCATCGATTTCTTCGTCGGCTGCCGGGTCGCTTTTCTCCTCAGCCGGCGCATCCCGTGGCACCAAGTATCCGGCTAAATACCATCGCGAAGGCGTTGTTGGCAGCAGTTCACGGGCAAAAGCATGGCTGTTGTCCGGACCAACAAGGTCGATGCGGAGGGCTTCGGTCAGACAGGCTCGTACATCAACGCTCTTCATAGTGTCTTCTATTCCGTGTGTTTCACGATCCACTTGCAGGGAGTTGGTTGATTGTCTTTTCCAGTTCCGTCAACTCTACCAGGATGTCGTCGAACGTCGGAATGATTCCAAAGAGCATGGCTTCCATCGTGTGGTAGTCTTCCCGCAGTCCAGCCAGATGATGCGGCGGGGGCAACAAGCGCAGGCTTCCGGGGTGCGCGTCCTCATACCGAGCCCAAGGACAACGATAGAACCGCATCTTGAATTCCGCCACTTCCCGCAACAAATCCAACTGCGCCAGGGCCTTGGCGCGAATGGGCAGACGACTTAACCGATAGAGGTCGTAGTAGTGGCGCGAGTAGCGCGGTGGCAATGGGCGGTCGTTTCCACGGTGAGCCTCTTGATGAAGAATGGTCGCCTTCTCCCAGAAGGTTCGTTCCGCCAAAATGGTGCGGACCGTTGTTTCCGGTTGCCGGAATAACGCGGGATAATGCTCGGCTGCATAGGGGCGGATTGCCCGTGGCTCGTTGGGCAACCACGCCGCCAAGGGACCGATTTCGAGTGTAAGTTGTGGCCGGATGGTCTCTAGAGCGAACGCTCGGGGATAATGGACTGAGACTTCCTGTGCGTTTGCATGAACCGCCATCTCCACTCCAGCCCGCACACTCAGTGCGTGGCCCAGTGTCGGTGCGAAGTCGCACGTCAAAAAGTCCGCTGTCCGGCGGTTCGCCTCCTTGCCGAACGCATCCTGTTTCGTGGCACTGCGTTCCTGCCACGGATCATTCGCAGAGTACCCTAGGAGTTTCCAGTCCAGAATCAGGTCAATGTCCTCTGAAAACCGTTCAATGGCTCCAAAGGCCTTAGACAGACTCGTTCCACCCTTGAAGGCCATGGTATCTTTCCATGGGCTTTCCTGAAACAGATAATCGAGTGTCCAACAAACCCAGAAGTCCTTCTCGATGATCGCCTCATGCACGCGCATGATCTGCGCGGCGGCCCGGAATACATCACGACGATCTTCCGTCGTTCGGCGAGCCATGTCACGCATTGGGCGACGCTCCTTCCCGTGCCAGACGTTTGATGACCTCGTAAACCCATGCGGTCGCGTAGCGCGCTTCGCGCACCGCACGCGCGAGTTCGCGGGCGTCGAACTGTTTTTGCAAAATGGCTATCACACGATCATTGATTCGTTCTCGCCCCAGTGCCTTCAAAGCCTGAAGCAGCAGGCCTGTTCGTGGGGATAAAATGGTCGTTTCCCGATTTGTCCGGTGCTTGAAAACGAGTATCCCACCCGTCCAGACGTATCGCTTCGACGGTCCGTCGCTGAAATACTCCCACCGCGCAGGCACCTGCGTCGACAACCCCAACAGATTCAAAGCAGTATTGCCGGTTGGGAAGATCGTCCATCCATGGGCTCGTGCAATTGCGCGAGCGATTGCGTGCGGATCGGGGCTTGCTGGCGCGTTAAGCGCCCGACTGAAAGCCGGATAGTCGTAGACGCCGCGCAACAAACGACGAATCTTGCCTTCCCGCGTCAGACGTTCCAACGCTTTGCGTACTGTTGCAGACTCTGCAATATCGAGAAATATATTTGGTGTGAAAGCCGAACCCCTGCCACATCCATATATTCTTGCAAGTATATGGTGTGCAGGTTGTTGTTTGCTTTTTGCAATTGATTTCATGTCACCAATACTATGCCTTTTTAGTGACGACAGCAAGGCGCAACGGAAGCAATATCAATGCGTTGTGTTGTACGCGACAGGTCGTTTCTACGCATGTTGTCATTCCGGTTGTTTTGCCACACCTTCACCCAGCGGCTGGCCGCGCTGCGATAGTTCATGCCGAGAGCGTAGCCGAAACAGTAAGTGTTAAAAAGGGGAATGGCCTTCATTTGAGTTCTCCCTTTTCGCCCGGAGCAAAACAGAATGGCGGGATATCAATCGTTGGCCATTCCGCAGTATTAGCGGGATCACCCAGGTCCACCCACAGCCAGTCCAGCGCCGTCGGCGGTGGCCAAGGCTGTGGGTCGTTGGCGTGTTGGTCCTCATACGCATTTGCGCGATGAACGAGCCAGTCATCTTTTACAGTCTTGCCTAGAGTTCGGATGATATTCGCTAAAACCTGCGCATTGGGGTCATAGACGGTATTCCTACGAGGACCGGAAACAGGCTTGCTTAAGTGCTCGGCGAGTTCGACAAAAACTTGTTGTACGTTACGTCTAGGGCTCGATGCTATTGAACAGCGACAATCATGTGCGGCACCCTTATACTCCCAAGATTCGATAATTGGCATATGCGCAACGAGCCGCAGACTGGACCCTAAGCCCTCAGGCCGAGGATTACCCCCGAAGCTATGTTGCGGATCGACGTCACAAACTACCAGCGCTTGTTCGTTTTGCCCCAGCCAGCCACGCGACGGCGTATTTTGGCGGTATAGGCCAGGCAAAACGCCATGATAACGCCCGTACGCGGGTATTATTGGGTTGGGTTTTGCATCAGCGTCCCAACAGTCCGTACCGATGAAACAACTTTGACCGCGAAGTTTGCTTCCTACGGCGTTGCAGAAGACGGTTGTAATACCTGATGCAAGGTAAGCCGCTTGTCCAGTCAAAGCGTAATCGACGGCGCGGGTCGTGCAAGCAGGCACCAGAATGATAGGGCGGCGGCTACATCTATCCTTCTGAGACAAAGTGGTTGCTGCAGCGAACCAACCTACATCCCGCATGGCTTCTTCGAGGAAGTCCTTCCATTCCCCGCCCTTTGCGCCAGTAAACCGACGGCGAAGTTCCATCGATGCGCGAGCCAGTACATGTACATTCGAGGGGCTTGTTGTGAGGAAAAGTTCAGCGCAAATCAACTCTACAATATCATCACGGGCATCGCCCCACGGTGGAACTTTAGACGCTAAGGCACTCAGCGTTAGGTCCGAAGGAAAAAAAACCTCCTCCAGCCCCTGCGCCGGGTATTTCTTGCGCCGGTGAATCAAGAGTTCGATGTTGGCTCCTTCACCAAGTGCGGCACCTGCTCTCTGTGGTGCGACTGGCCACAGGACCGGCAGGTAAGCCCCCCATTCGACTAAGCCATTATGGGCGTGCATGAAATTGTGCTGTGGCGGGAGCCGAAAAGTGCCGGCCCAAACGGCCGTTGTGATCTTCTTAGCGCGGAGGAACGACAGCATCCACTCAACTGTCTCTGGGCGGACCGAGTACTCAGGCAAAAGTAATATTTCAACTGACAGGGTGTGGCAGGCAATCAAGACATCCGCGAGGACCTTTCTACGCCGGTACTCAGCACAGCTTCTTGTGCTAAGTGCGTTCCTAGCCCTTACGTCACCAGACCACTTGCCGGGACTCAAACGTAGTTCCTCGATTGTCACACCTTTAGGCAGGTCGAGGGCACTTTGTCCGCAAATTT
>Ga0364900_10078_pt1 | contig 41683 bp, 33 predicted proteins | sample ExccelJu500002D3_FD_206974 | JGI IMG/M metagenome (GOLD analysis project Ga0364900, IMG submission 206974) | Enriched cells from Trout Bog Lake Hypolimnion, Wisconsin, USA - BchlTB.July09.5000.02.D3 | ecosystem: Environmental > Aquatic > Freshwater > Lake > Hypolimnion/Profundal zone | place: USA...
AGGCAGGGAAAGGGTTTGCATCAAAGTATCGACTTGATCTTCTAGTGATCGAATTTCGCTTTGAAGGCGAGCAATTTCTTCCGATTCGATGTTTGATGAGGTGTTTGATGTTGTTATTTCTGGAGAGGCTGCTCTGAGCGTGATGAGGTCGCCGGCAATCTTGAGCGCCGCCATCATGCTTGCACGCTCAATGCTGCGATTGCCACCATTCACTGCCAGCTGAATTTGTTCATCAACCAATGTACAGGCTGCGCGTAATAATGGCTCATGTTCGGCACTTGTTGCCAGTGCTATTTTTTGACCGGCAAGAGTTACTTCAATGCGTAGTTGGCTCATTGTCATCCTCTGAATTAATTGGGGGTGTTGTTTTGCCAAGCAAATTCAGTTGACGCCCATCACTCTGCTCTGGCAATCGACTCAAGATATGTTGAATGCGTTTCTGTGCATCCTCGATTTTGCTCTCGAGTTGAGTGCGATTTTGGTTGAGGCTTTTGACCGCTTCGGAAATGAGTCGCAACTTATCCGTCACGCGCTTAATTGAGGTCGATAAGTCGTTAACAGAAGAGTCGCCAGAGGAAGGAGGGGTTTGCTCGTTCATATTGGCATTGTAGCCTTAGGAAAAGCGGTCTGCCATGCTGGCATTGGGTCGATTGGACTTGCGTAGTCAAATCCACCCAAAATGGATGGATTTGACTTGATTGATGCTCTTTCGATTCAGATTCGATGATTGCTTAATTGAAATTGTATTTAAGTGTCACGTACACCGATCTGGGCTCACTCGGGTAATAAAAGTGGCTTCCGGAAAAGGAACTCACCCCACCATAACTTGAGTATTGTGCATTACCCAAGTTTTTGACCGTAAATCTAGCTTCGATCGCCTGGAACTTATAAGAGGTAAAAATATCCCCTACGACATAAGAAGGCATCACCGGCGAGGCACTGTAATAACTTGGGCCGGTATCGTAATGTTGATTGCTGACGTAATTCACTACGCCCCCCAAAGTCCAGTTTGATGTGATTAAGTAATTTGCTCGAGCATTAAGTAAGGTGTCTGGAACTATGGGAATGGCATTTCCAGCAAAAGGCCCATTTGCGTAGTAAGACTTCTGATATTTTCCACCCACGCCGATATTAAGTGAGGATGTCAGATTTGAGGTGATATCAAATATGACTCCACCACGATTGGTTTGGTAAATGGAATTGTAGTTATAGCCGGTAGTGGGGTTATAACTGATCTCATTTTGAGTTGTTGATTTAAAAATCGATGATGTAATTTTTGAGTTCAGTACCGCCCAATTGCCACCCGCTTCATAAGTTTGGGTGATTTGCGGTTGCAAAATTCCATTAAATACAGTGTTACCAACCCCATTGGCATCGTATGCAAACCCCCAATATTCATCGATATTAGGAAATCTAAATGATTGATTCCATTTGATGTAAACCCTTTGCCCTGGCAAATAGTTTGCATTGAGAGCTATGTCGCCAGCATTGGCGGCGAATTGTTGGGTATTCGTAACTGTTCCATTAGCTGCCGAGATATTGGTGCTTGAAGTTGAGGCCTGTTGCACTTGACGTCGAAAACCTCCGCTAGCTTCAAAAATATTGCCTAACGGAACTTTTTGCATCAAGTAGACGGAATTATTAATTTGAGTTGCAGTTTGCGAATCACTTAGTAGATTATTGTAGTAAGAGCCATATGGGTTGGTAATCGGATCATACTGATTGGCAAGGATGATTCCTTGCGATAAGGGGCTATAGCTGTCGCTGCCCGCTTGATTGGCTTTGGAAAAATCATATCCAATAATGGTGGTGCCTACGCCAACAAAATTTGCTTTCAGCCTAGGGGAGGCGGCCAGTTGCCAGCCTTGCAACTTATTATTCATTGCACTTCCAGCGTAGCCATAGTTGGGATTATTTGGATCTAGAGAGGTGAAGTAATCTGCTTGTGGCGTGTAATAGAAAGAGGTTTTATTGTTGTATGAGGTATCGAGCTCTGCTACAAAATTTTCATTAAGGGTTTCAGTTAAACCTTGACGAAAACCAGAATTATTTGTAGTTAAGTTATTGCCAGCATTTTGTGGTCTTACGGATAATGGATTGCCTGATCCGACCAGTCCTACTACTGGGCTAGCTATTTGCGAATTGGTGTAGCCATAATATGCATCAACATATAGGCGATCTTTTCCACCTAAGTCTTGTGTAATTTTTCCATCAATTGAGTAAGCATTTGCTGCTGTATTTGGCCTCCATCCATTGGTATTGGAGGTGTTCGCAGTAAGTTGATAAGTAGTTTTTTCAAAAGTGTTTCTGAAAAGTGCATTATTGATCGAGGTGCCCCAACTTCCATAGGTGGCGGACGCTTGATTAATATTTTTCTTCCCGCCATTGGTAATGATATTGATTACTCCGCCTACAGCGCCATTGCCATATTGAACGCTTGCGCCACCCTGAAGAATTTCAATCCGCTCAATGGAATCTATGGGAATTGACTCCCAATCAATATTTCCAGAATCGATAGGATTGATTCGGATGCCATCAACCAAGACTGTTGTAGTGCTATTACCGGTTGGACCATAGCCCCCCATATCAACAGAGGCATCTAGATTGAGAGAGCTTGAATTTAAGCCGCTTACCCTTAGCCCACCAATTTGGGACAATACTTGAGGAATCGTATTTGAGCTGGAGCTTTCTATTTCATCCCGCGTAATGACCTTTACATTGGCAGGAACCTCATTTAGGTTTTCTTCAAATCGGGATCCGGTAACGATAACTGTAGGTGGTGCGTTTTGAGCTAGAGAGAGTGAGAGTGAGCTGCTTCCTAGAATTACTGCGCCATAAAGTAGGGTGCGAAATAGTTTGTTGCTGAACTGCTGTTTCATGATGAACCTTCTGCTTTCGAATCACCTAGCTAACTTCCCCGTGAGCTGGGTCGAACAGAATTTCACTTTTGAGAGTTCAGGCGTCAATTGGGCGCAGTGAGCGCTTTCATCGGCGCGCGAAGATCCCCGTCCGCAAAATTCCACCTGTCTTGGCCGGTATCCGGGCTAGTAAATTTCAGAACCTGACCTTCCCATGCAATTGACATGCACAGTGGCGTTTTCAGACTCCTGACACCCCTTATTTCATAAATATGGGGGTGTATTTACCTACCGTTGCGGGGGCAGCACACGTTCAGTGTTTCCCGTTTAACTTTATTGCATTGCAATAAAGCACCACGACCCCCAAATTTTAGCTTATGCGTAGATCTTAAAACCTGATTTAGATCATAAAAAGCCTACAATGTGGAGTCTAGGAACAAGGATTCATGACAGCATTAGATAGGCACCTCGAAAAACCCCTGATTCGCTTGCAATTGAGTCAAAACTCAGTCCTAAAAAGCTTGGATCAGGGGAGTATGGTCGAGCTAGAGCGCCATTTGGAGATCTCAGACCTGAAAAAAGGCGAGATTTTGCTTCATCAAGGCGACCATCAAATGGAGCAATATTTTGTGCTTGACGGCATCTTAAAGAGGATTGTCTCTAGCGCTGATGCAAAAGAAATGATTTTGCGTTTTGCTATTGAAAAAGATATTGAAACTAGTTACGCCGCTTGGCGCCTCAAGACCGCCGCCCCCTATAGCATTGCTTCAGTGACTAAGGCTCGCGTAGCTCGTATGCCTCTAAAGAAATGGGCTGAATTCTTGGATCAACACATACCCTTAAAGGAAAGCTTTGAGTTTGAAGTTATGCGCTTGATGAGCGAGATCATGGCTCACACCATCACCTTGCATATGCTTGATGCCCCTGGCAGGGTAGAGCGCTTCTTGCGTAAATATGAAGATTTATTCGAGTTGCTCCCTAAAAAAGAGTTGGCAGCTTATTTAAATCTCTCCCCAGAGACTTTAAGTCGCCTAAAAACTAAGCACAAAGAGCTCTTCATCTAAGTTAAAGCGTTTTGGTTCGTTTGATTTCCGGGGAAATTGACCGAAGTCAATGATGAACCTCGCTTCCTAAGCCTAAGATTCACCCTAGCCTAAGCAAGGTGCAACAATTTTGTTTGCAACTAATTACTTAAAACAATAATCTCTATGACAACAGATAATCAAAATACCAAATTAACTGATGGCTTTCATCTCGTCATTGATGCCCTCAAGGCCAACGACCTTAATACTATTTTTGGTCTTGTTGGTATTCCAATTACCGATTTGTGCCGCTTAGCTCAAGCTGAGGGCATGCGTTTCATTGGCTTTCGCCATGAGCAACATGCAGGTAATGCTGCTGCGATCGCTGGCTATATGACGCAGAAGCCTGGTATCTGCATGACCGTTTCTGCCCCTGGTTTCTTGAACGGTTTGACAGCGCTTGCTAATGCAACCGTGAATTGCTTTCCAATGATTTTGATTAGCGGCTCAAGCGAGCGTGAAATCGTTGACTTGCAACAGGGCGACTACGAAGAGATGGATCAACTTAATGCGGCTAAGCCATACTGCAAGGCCGCATACCGTATTAATCACATTGAAGATATCGGCATTGGTTTTGCGCGTGCGATTCGTGCGGCAGTTTCTGGTCGTCCAGGCGGCGTGTATTTGGATTTGCCAGCGCAATTGTTGAGTCAAACAATGCCTGTTGAAGAGGCCAAGAAGTCGATCTTCAAAGTCATCGATCCAGTTCCACGTCAAATCCCTGCGGCTGACGCAGTTGAGCGTGCTCTCAATGTATTGAAGGGCGCCAAGCGCCCATTGATTCTTTTGGGCAAAGGCGCTGCCTATGCCCAAGCGGATGCTGATATTCGTGCGTTGATCGAAAAATCAGGCATCCCTTATTTACCAATGTCGATGGCTAAAGGTTTATTGCCAGACAATCATCCACAATCGGCTTCTGCAGCCCGTTCATTTGTATTGGCTGAGGCTGATACGGTGATGTTGGTTGGCGCACGTTTGAACTGGTTGCTTGCCCATGGTAAAGGCAAGACATGGGGTAAGGATCCTAAGAAATTTATTCAGATCGATATTCAAGCAAACGAAATTGATAGCAACGTGCAAATCGATGCACCATTGATTGGCGACATCGGCTCATGCGTTGGTGAACTCTTGAAGGGTATCGCCGCTGTCCCTAAGCCAGGCGCCGAATGGATTTCCGCTATCACCGAGAAGAAAGATAAGAACACCGCGAAGATGGCGGAAACACTTGCCAAAGAAACCACACCAATGAACTTCCATGGTGCTTTGCGCGTGATTCGTGATGTGATTAAGAAGAATCCGGATGTGAATTTAGTAAACGAAGGCGCAAACACTCTCGATTATTGCCGCGCTATTGTGGATATGTACAAGCCGCGCAAGCGCTTTGATTCGGGCACTTGGGGGATCATGGGCATTGGTATGGGCTACGCTATTGGCGCGGCGGTTACTAGTGGTTTGCCAACAATCGCAGTTGAGGGTGATAGCGCATTCGGATTTAGCGGTATGGAGCTGGAAACGGTTTGTCGTTACAAGCTTCCAATTACCGTTGTTGTCTTTAATAACAACGGTGTCTACCGTGGTACTGACGTAAATCCAACAGGTGGTGCTGATGTTGCCCCAACTGTATTCGTTAAAGATGCGCGTTACGACAAAATGATTGAGGCGTTTGGTGGTGTTGGTTACTACGTCACTGCTCCAGCGGAATTAGAAGCGGCATTAACGGAAGCCATCGCGGCTGGCAAGCCAGCTTTGATTAACGCGGTGATTGATGAGACGGCTGGTACGGAGAGCGGACGTTTAACAAACTTGAACCCCTCTGCTGGAGCAACTAAAAAGTAATTCATAAAACAAAGCCGTAGTAATAGATACGTAATATTGACGCAATAAATTAAGCAACACTTTAAGGAGAAATAAACATGACTAAACCATTAGACGGTATCCGCATTATCGATTTCACGCACGTGCAAGCTGGTCCTGCATGTACCCAATTGTTGGCTTGGTACGGTGCTGACGTTATCAAGGTGGAGCGTCCAGGTTCTGGTGATGTGACACGAAGCCAGTTGCGTGATATTCCAGGCGCAGATGCTTTGTACTTCACAATGTTGAACGGTAATAAGCGCTCCTTAACACTTGACACAAAAACTCAAGAGGGTAAAGAAGTTTTAGAGAAGATGATCAAGACTTCCGATGTCATGGTTGAGAACTTTGGTCCAGGCGCCTTGGATCGCATGGGTTTTAGCTGGGAACGTATTCAAGAATTAAATCCAAAAATGATTATGGCTTCCGTAAAAGGTTTTAGCGATGGCCACTCATACGAAGATTTAAAAGTGTATGAAAACGTCGCACAGTGCGCCGGTGGTGCCGCGTCAACAACTGGTTTCTGGGATGGTCCTCCAACTGTTTCCGCGGCTGCTTTAGGTGATAGCAATACTGGTATGCATTTGGCGATTGGTATTTTGACTGCGTTGATGCAACGTCAAAAAACTGGCAAAGGTCAAAAAGTTTCTTGCTCAATGCAAGACGCTGTATTGAACTTATGCCGTGTGAAGTTGCGCGATCAGCAACGTTTGGACAAAATCGGCTACCTCGAAGAGTATCCACAATATCCACACGGTTCATTCTCTGACGTAGTTCCACGTGGCGGTAACGCTGGTGGTGGCGGTCAGCCGGGTTGGGTTTTGAAGTGTAAGGGTTGGGAAACGGATCCGAACGCATACATTTATTTCACTATTCAAGGCCATGCTTGGGAGCCAATCACGCGTGCGATTGGTAAGCCAGAGTGGGCTACTGATCCAGCGTACATGACTGCTGAAGCTCGTCAAGATAAGATTTTTGACATCTTCGCAACGATTGAAGAATGGCTCAAGGACAAGACTAAATATGAAGCTGTGGATATCCTGCGCAAGTTCGATATTCCTTGCGCACCAGTCTTGTCAATGAAGGAGTTGGCTAACTCACCAGACTTGCGTAAGAGCGGTTCAATTGTTGAAGTTGACCACAAAGTTCGTGGCAAATATTTGACCATTGGCAGCCCAATCAAGTTCTCTGATTTGACAATCGAAGTTGGCCCATCACCAGTTTTGGGTGAGCACACTGATGAAGTATTGGCTGATCTTGGTTACAGTGCTGACGATATTGCAAAGTTGCATACCGCAAAAGCAGTTTAATAATAAAACTAACTTAGTATCTTTTGAAGGCGCCCCTGATGGGCGCCTTTTTTTACTTCTCGAGAATTTTTAAAGATCTTTGGACTGAGTTTATGGAAACAGCGGTAAATTTGGATCAACCACTTAGTTGTATTTACTGTTGACATGCTTTTTGATGAGAATCATCAGGCTATAGGGGTGGTTGCCGTCATTCGAGATGAGACTGGGCGATTTTCCGAAGAGCGGACGCTGAAGAGGTGTCTAGCAAGCCTTGAAAATCTCCAGTCCTAGTCCACTCTAGACAAGATAAGGGTGCAAACCCTAGGTTTTAGAGGAAATTTCGCCTAAAAATTAGGCAGTCATTATTTGCCAGAATCGCCCACTGGTAAACTTGGATTAATTCAAAATTTCAATCTTGTTAGGACTAAAACTATGTCAAAAGCACTAGAGGGGGTGAAAATCCTCGACTTCACGCATGTTCAATCGGGGCCAACCTGCACTCAGTTGTTGGCTTGGTTTGGGGCTGACGTTATTAAAGTGGAAAAATCGGGTGAGGGCGATGCTACACGCGGGCAATTACGCGATATTCCAGATGCCGATAGCTTGTATTTCACGATGTTGAACCATAACAAACGCTCAATTACCGTGAATACCAAGACTCAAAGAGGTAAAGAAATTTTAGAGCGCCTCATTAAAGAGTGCGACGTCTTGGTGGAAAACTTTGCGCCAGGCGCATTGGATCGCATGGGCTTTTCTTGGGAGCGCATTCAAGAGTTAAATCCAATGATGATCATGGCTTCGGTCAAAGGTTTCGGTCCTGGCCCTTATGAGGATTGCAAGGTGTATGAAAACGTTGCGCAGTGCGCTGGCGGTTCTGCGTCCACAACGGGTTTTGATAATGGCCCTCCGATGGTGACGGGCGCTCAGATTGGCGATAGTGGAACTGGTTTGCATTTAGCGCTTGGTATTGTGACTGCGCTCTATCAACGTACCCATACTGGTCGCGGTCAAAAGGTATTGGCCGCAATGCAAGACGCTGTATTGAATTTGTGCCGCGTGAAGTTGCGCGATCAACAACGTCTAGAGCGTAATGGCCTCATGCAAGAATATCCACAGTTCCCAAATGGTGAGTTTGGCGACTCAGTGCCTCGTGCTGGTAACGCCTCTGGCGGTGGTCAGCCGGGTTGGATTGTGAAGTGTAAGGGTTGGGAAACCGATCCCAATGCCTATATGTATGTCATTGTGCAAGCTCCAGTATGGGAAGCGGTTTGCAAAGTGATTGGTCGTGAAGACTGGATCACTGACGTTCGTTTTGCTTCGCCAATGGCTCGCCTACCTCATCTGATGGAAATCTTTGGTGAGATTGAGAAGTGGACCATGACTCAGAATAAGTTTGAAGTGATGAATATTTTGAATCAATACGATATTCCATGTGGCCCAATTTTGTCGATGAAAGAAATTGCTGAAGAGCCATCTTTGCGCGCTACCGGCACCATAGTCGAGGTCGATCATCCGATTCGCGGTAAGTATTTGACTGTTGGCAATCCAATTAAGTTATCCGATAGCGAAACAGTGGTTACGCGCTCACCATTACTCGGTGAGCATACTGATGAAATTCTCAGTGAGCTGGGTTTCACAACCGATGAATTGATTTCTCTTCGTCACGATAAGGTGATCTAAGATGCGGGTCGCCTTGATTGGGAGTGCGGATTTTGGAAAGGCCGCTCTAGAAGCTTTTTTGGATCGTGGGGACGAGGTTGTAGCGGTTTTTTGTCCTCCAGACAACCCTAAATCGAGCAAGCCGGAAGTGCTGAAAGAGGCAACTATTGCAAGGGGTCTTATACCCTTGCAGTTTACCTCCTTGAAGAGCCCTGAAGCAGCTCAAGCCATGATCGATAGTAGGGCTGATATCTGCGTGATGGCTTATGTCTTGCAGTTTGCGCCTCAAGAGTTGGTAAAGATTCCCCGTCACGGCACTATTCAGTACCATCCATCTTTATTGCCTAAGTATCGAGGCCCTAGCGCCATTAACTGGGCAATTGCTCTGGGCGAGGAAAAGACGGGTTTGACCATTTTCCGCCCTAGCGATGGTCTTGATGAGGGTGCTGTCATTTTGCAAAAAGAAGTGGAGATTGGGCTTGATGACACATTGGGAAAAATTTATTTTGACCATCTTTTTCCGGTTGGCATCAAAGCCTTGCTAGAAGCCGCAGACCTTGTGGTTGCCGAAAAACATGTTGAGCTAACGCAAGATGAGTCGCTGGCGAATTACGAGGGTTGGTTTGATGCAAATGCCGCTCAGATTCATTGGGCTTCGCATATTACCCAAATCTACAACTTGATTCGCGCTTGCAATCCTGCTCCTGGTGCATGGACAAAGTTTGGCGAGCAGAAGGTACAGATTTATGATTGCCATAAGCATGTTGCGCAAACCTTTGGCGCCGTAAAAGGTAAGCCTGGCGAGATTACGCAGATTACTTTGGACTCATTCTTTATTTGCTGTCACGGCGGACAGATTGAAGTACTTAAGGCTAAGGGTGCCGCAGGTAAAGTCACTGGCGCTGAATTGATTAAAGAACTGAACTTAGAAGTTGGTCAATTCTTTACGCTGTAACCGCTAATCCTAGATCTCTAGGTTATCAATCAAGCGAGTCTTACCAAGTTTGGCTGCAGTGAGAATCACTAAAGGCTCTCCAGCTTGTAGCATTTCATTGCTGGATGACGCCAAGTTGCTTTGCTGGCGAATGGCGATGTAATCAGGTTTCCATCCTCGGCCAGTCAACTGTGCAACAGCTTTTTGCTCGATTGCGGATAGCGCTTGGACATTGCGCTCCTTTAATTCCAATACTTCATTCCGCACTTGTTGGAGCGCTCTTTGTAATTCGGGGGCCTCTGCGCGTTCGGTGGTGGAGAGATAACCATTGCGAGAGGAGAGGGCAAGGCCATCTTCCGCGCGAATAGTTTCAGCGGGGATGATATCAACTGGCAGGGCAAATTGTTTTGCCATCTGGCGAATGATCATGAGCTGCTGATAATCCTTTTTCCCAAACACGGCAACCTTGGGCTGAACACAAGAAAAGAGTTTGAGCACAACGGTGCAAACGCCTTTAAAGAATCCCGGGCGGAATTCACCCTCTAAAATATCGCCTAATTGTTGCGGTGGATCGACGCGATATTCTTGGGGTTGTGGGTACAGATCCCGCTCTGTAGGGGCAAACAAAATATAGACCCCTTCCTTTTCAAGTTTATCGATATCAGCTTGCATGGTGCGGGGGTAGCTATCAAAATCTTCGTTAGGGCCAAATTGCAAACGGTTCACAAAGATGCTGGCGACTACCGGATCACCATGTTGCCTAGCAAGGCGCATGAGGGATAGATGACCTTCATGGAGGTTGCCCATAGTTGGCACAAAAGCGGCGCGATTCTGGCCACGCAAGTGATCGCGCAATTCCTGAATGTCGCTAATAATTTTCATGCAACGGGAGTATAGGCAAGGCGCACATAGATTGGCGCATAAGGCTCAGCTTGAGTAATTTCTACCAAGGCTTCGCGGGAAAGTTCGAGCATAGCAATGAAATTCACTACAACCACTGGAATGCCGCCACCCGACTTGATGGCGTCTTCAAACAATTCCCCAAACTCAACAAAGCGCGTACTCTGCAGGCGACGCAAAATGCGCGTCATAAAGTCTCGCACTGATAAGGCTTCGCGGGTAATGGTGTGGTGTTGATTGAGTTTGGCGCGATGTAGTACGTCACGCCAAGCCATTTGCAAGTCGACTACATTTACTTCAGGCCAGGTCACGGCAACTGTGGTATCAACATAGCCGTGAGCTACCTGGAAGTCGCGACCTTGTTGTGGAATTTGATCTAGTTCTTGAGCGGCAAGTTTCATGCGCTCGTATTCCAGCAAGCGACGAACCAACTCCGCACGCGGATCTTCAACCTCTTCATCACTATCCGCTTTTTTCATTGGCAGCAGCATGCGCGATTTAATTTCAATCAACATTGCCGCCATCAAAAGGTATTCGGCAGCGAGTTCTAGATTGTGATGACGAATCTGATCGATATAACTCAAGTACTGTTGAGTCACCTGTGCCATCGGAATATCAAGTACGTTAAAGTTTTGTTTGCGAATCAGATAAAGCAAAAGATCAAGGGGGCCCTCAAATGCTTCCAAGAAAATCTCAAGCGCATCGGGTGGAATATAAAGATCTGTAGGGAGCTTAAATAAAGGTTCGCCATATAGTTTGGCGAACGCGGACGACATCCCATCAGTTACATCAGGAGTGCTGTCGAGTAAATCAGAGATTGGCTGCGCGCTTGGTTCAGTCATTCGAATAAACGTAAGCGCGTTGCTTCAATTTCGCTGCTTTTGCGCGACGTTGATCTTCGATGCTTAAAGGCTCTTTGTCCCAAAGGAGCGCGCGGCCCGCTTGCTGGTCCGCCTCGAGATTGGGTCTCTCGGATTTGAGTTTGTTTAAGAACTGAGTGAATTCGGATTGATATCGTGCCATCATATTTCCTAAAATTCTTAATTAATTCAATAGCTTATAAAAATTATCCTAGTACCACGTAGGGCTAAGACCTATCATTATTAACGATTTTTCATTCAAGTCAGTCGACTTTTGCTCCAGTCGACTGAAATAGAAGGTTTTTAGAGGTTCGCAGCTAGTAAAGCCTCAATTTGAGGGGCTTCCACACGGGTCATGAGGTGCTTATAGGTCTTAATGGGGTTTTGGCTATCGAGAGGCGTATTTACGGCATGCCAGTCCATAGGGGGTAGCGACAAAAATTCTTCAACTTCAGCGACAACCTGCGGCAATACTGGTTTGAGATACAGACTGAGCATTCGAAATGCCTCCAGGGTGACGCTACAGACGCGCTGCAAATCTGCTTCGCGAGCAGGATCTTTAGCGATTTCCCAGGGCTTGTTTTCATCAACGAATGCGTTCACTCTGTCGGCAAGTTCCATGATCGTGCGCAATGCTTTTGCGTATTCCCGACCTTCATAAAGTGCGGCAATTTTTTCACTGGCTGTGGCGATTTCAGTGAGCAATGGATTCTTCATGGCCTCATCAGAAACAACGCCGCCGAAACGCTTCACCAAAAATCCAGCGCTACGACTGGCGATATTGATGTATTTGCCGAGCAGGTCGCTATTTACCCTGGCAACAAAATCTTGAAGATTTAAATCTAAATCCTCCATGCTGTCATTCAGCTTTGTGGCAAAGTAGTAACGGAACCACTCAGGATTAAATCCACAGTCCATCACACTGCGAGCGGAGATGAGAGTGCCACGAGACTTACTCATCTTCTCGCCATCGACCGTTAAGAAACCATGAGCAAATACATTGGTAGGCGTGCGATAGCCAGCAAACTGTAAAGTAGCTGGCCAGAACAGAGTATGAAAATACAGAATATCTTTGCCGATGAAGTGATACTGCTCGGTAGTGGTATCCGGCTTAACCCATTCTTTAAAATCCAGGCCTTTAGCCTGGCAGTAATTGAGGAAGCTGGCGTAGTAGCCAATCGGAGCGTCAAGCCAGACATAGAAGTATTTGCCAGGCGCATCCGGAATTTCAAAGCCAAAGTAGGGGGCATCACGAGAGATGTCCCAGTCACCCAGTTTGCTTTCGCCTGGCTGACCCACCCATTCTTTCATCTTGTTGCGAGCTTCAGGTTGTAGCGGTGTTTTTACTTGAGTCCAATCGCGCAAAAATTCTTCACAACGTGGGTCGGATAACTTAAAGAAATAGTGATCAGAAATCTTTTTGATTGGTGTTGCGCCGCTGACTACCGAGAAAGGATTTTTCAAATCAGTAGGTGAATACGTTGCGCCACATTTTTCACAGTTGTCACCGTACTGATCTTTTGCCCCGCACTTGGGACACTCGCCCTTGATGAAGCGATCTGGCAGGAACATTTCTTTGACGGGATCGTAGGCTTGCTCAATGGCGCGCTTTTCGATTAGTCCCGCATCGCGTAGCTTGAGGTAAATGCTCTGCGCTAATTTTTCGTTTTCAGGACTATCGGTGGTGTAGTAGTTATCGAAAGAAATTAAAAAATCATCAAAGTCGCGCTTATGCTCTTTCCAAACATTAGCAATCAGCTCTTTCGGGGTAATTCCTTCTTTTTCGGCGCGCAACATAATGGGGGTGCCATGGGTGTCATCGGCGCCGACATAGTGCACTTCATGGCCACGCATTCTTTGGAAGCGAACCCAAATATCGGTTTGTACGTACTCCACCAAATGTCCAATATGGATTTGACCATTGGCGTACGGCAGGGCGGAGGTAACAAGAAGACGGCGTTTTGGGTTGCTCATGTAAAGCTAACTTAAATAAAGGTTGATACGAGATTATCGTGCTTGGGTTCGCTTGAGCAGTAATTTTAGTCTGCGGTTAAAGTTAATACCGATTTGAATTCAATTTAAGAGATGTTTTATGGCTTTGCCACACAAAATTCAGATGTCCAATACGTCCGTGCCTTTAGTGCACAAGGTTGAAATATTGGATGAGGCGGGGCGACTAAAAACGGCCTATATCCCCGGGGAACGTCCTTTAACGATTTACCTGGATAAACGTGAAATTGTGACCTTGATGACCCTGGGTGGCGCCCCTGAGGCCCTGGTTCTGGGCTATTTGCGCAATCAGCGCTTGGTGCAATCCCCTGAAGACATTGAAAGCATTCAGGTAGATTGGGACACCGACTCGGCTGCCGTAAAAACTCGCCGCAGTTCCGTTGATATTGATGCCCTCACCAGCAAACGTGTGGTGACAACTGGTTGCGGTCAAGGAACCATGTTTGGCGGCCTCATAGAGGAGATGTCAGAGATTAGCCTGCCTGATGGCCCCGTACTCTCCCAGGAGGCCATTGTGGAGTTGATTGACGCTATCCGCGTACATGACACGATTTACAAGAGATCTGGCTCGGTCCATGCATGCGCCGTTTTTGAGCGCCAAGGGGATAAGCAGGTACGTCTTTTATATTTCATTGAGGATGTGGGGCGCCACAACGCCGTAGACTCTATCTCTGGCTTGATGTGGCTGGAAAATAAGCCGGGTCGTGATTTGATCTTCTTTACCACTGGGCGCTTGACCTCTGAAATGGTCATTAAAGGCGTGCAGATGGGTATTCCATTCCTGCTGACCCGTTCTGGGGTAACGCTGATGGGGCTGGAGCTGGCTCGCAAGACCAATCTCACCTTGCTTTCCCGCTGCTCCGGCAAGCACTTTGAGATCTACAACGCCCCTGAGCGGATCATTTTTTCCAAGGCAGCTTAGCCCCAGTTTTGACAAATTGGTGGGCATAGCTTGGCTAAGGTTTTACAATTCCGCCATGACTATTAAATCAGACCACTGGATCCGCCGCATGGGCGAGCAAGGCATGATCAGCCCATTTGAGCCGGGGCAAGTTCGCCAAGATGCCACCGGTAACAGAATCGTAAGTTATGGCACCTCAAGCTATGGCTATGACATTCGTTGCGCAGACGAATTCAAGATCTTTACTAATATCAATAGCACTATTGTTGACCCTAAGAATTTCGATGAACAATCCTTTGTCGATTTTAAAGGACCGGTTTGTATCATCCCTCCAAATTCATTTGCCTTGGCAAGAACAGTGGAGTATTTCAAGATCCCACGCAGCGTGCTAACCGTTTGCGTTGGTAAAAGTACTTATGCACGTTGTGGAATTATTGTGAACGTCACTCCTTTTGAGCCTGAGTGGGAAGGTTATGTCACTTTAGAGTTTTCCAATACCACGCCATTGCCAGCGAAGATTTATGCGGGGGAAGGATGTGCTCAAGTACTATTCTTTGAAAGCGATGAGGTTTGCGGCACATCCTATAAAGATCGTGGCGGTAAGTATCAAGGTCAGCGGGGCGTGACCCTGCCAAAGACCTAAGCCAACGAGAGCAGTGGACGTTTTTCGTTTTGGTCGCCGCCCAACGCGGATTAACCTCGATGAATATCGCGCCACGCTGACGCGCTCAGCGCTTGCGCGCCCTGAGAATAATTTCTACCATTGGCTCTTAGGTACAAGTTGGACTAAGTTTTTAATCTTAGTCATCTGCGTTTATCTCGGCACTAACTTGATATTTGCTTTGGCTTATTTGGCCTGTGGGCCTGGAGCAATTACCCATACAGAACCTGGTTCGCTAATTGATGTTTTTTACTTTAGCGTTCAAACCATGGCAACCATTGGCTATGGTCAGATGACGCCGGTAGGACATTGGCCCAATTCAATTGTGACCTTTGAGGCTTTCTTTGGGATTGTGTATTCAGCGCTGACTACGGGTTTGGCATTTGCACGCTTTACGAGGCCAACAGCTGGCGTGAGATTTTCAAAAGTTGCTGTGGTGGGCAATCATAATGGCATTAAGACGCTCAAGTTTCGCATTGCGAATGATCGTAGCTCTCATATCGTTGAAGCGCAGTTACGGCTGTGGTTAATTGCGGAAAGTATGACCTCTGAAGGTGAGCGCTATCGTCGCTCAGTGGAGTTGCCCCTCCATCGTTCTGAGAGTCCAGTCTTTTCATTGACTTGGACGGCGATGCATAGTGTGGATGAGAGTAGCCCTTTAAGGGAATACCTAGGCAATACGGCACTCATTGGGCATTGGCACCTGCTGATTTCCTTTACAGGCTATCACGAGAGCTTGGCTAATCAGGTATATGCACGACATGTTTACTTGCCTAGAGATGTGCAGCAAAATGCGACATTTGTCGATATAGTCACGGTTTTGCCAGATGGTGGTCGGGTTGTTGACTTGACCAATTTTGAGAAGTGGAATCCGAATTCTTCGGATAAGTTAGCAGGGGAGTTTTTATGAAATTTCGTTTCCCAATCATCATTATTGATGAGGACTTTCGTTCTGAGAATATTTCGGGATCGGGTATTCGCGATTTAGCGGAAGCTATTGAAAATGAGGGTATGGAAGTCATTGGCTTAACCAGTTATGGCGACCTCACTTCTTTTGCGCAGCAAGCTTCCCGCGCATCCTCGTTTATCGTTTCTATTGACGATGAAGAGTTTGTTTCTGATTCCGAGGATTATGACCTTCCTGCCTTAAATAATCTGCGCGCCTTCATTACAGAAGTGCGTAAGCGTAATGAAGATATTCCGATCTTCCTGTATGGCGAGACCCGTACATCACGCCATATGCCTAATGACATCTTGCGTGAATTACATGGATTCATTCATATGAATGAAGACACTCCAGAATTTGTCGCACGCCACATCATTCGCGAAGCCAAGGTTTATCTTGACTCATTAGCGCCACCTTTCTTCCGCGCCTTAACGAATTACGCTTCTGAAGGTTCTTACTCTTGGCATTGCCCTGGCCACTCAGGCGGCGTAGCTTTTTTGAAGAGTCCTGTTGGACGTATGTTCCATCAGTTCTTTGGTGAAAATATGTTACGTGCGGACGTTTGTAATGCTGTTGAAGAATTGGGCCAGCTTTTAGATCACACCGGTCCCGTCCTTCAGAGCGAGCGCAATGCCGCCCGTATTTTTAACGCGGACCATCTGTTCTTTGTGACCAACGGCACATCTACTTCAAACAAGATTGTTTGGCACTCCACGGTAGCCCCTGGCGACGTTGTATTGGTTGATCGCAATTGCCATAAGTCCGTGATTCATTCGATTACGATGATGGGCGCAATCCCTATTTTCTTGATGCCAACCCGCAATCACCTTGGCATTATTGGTCCGATCCCTAAAGAAGAATTTGAGTGGAAAAACATCCAGAAGAAAATTGATGCCAACCCCTTCATTAAAGACAAGAACGTAGTACCGCGAGTAATGACACTGACACAAAGCACCTATGACGGTATTGTGTACAACGTTGAGATGATTAAAGAGATGCTTGATGGCAAAGTGGATTCATTGCATTTTGATGAAGCTTGGTTGCCGCACGCCGCTTTCCATCCTTTCTACAGGGATATGCATGCGATTGGCGCTGATCGTAAGCGGACCAAGAAGAGTTTGATGTTTGCAACCCAGTCAACTCATAAATTATTAGCGGGTCTTTCGCAGGCCTCTCAAGTATTGGTGCAAGACGCTGAAGATACTAAGCTCGATCGTGATTGTTTCAATGAAGCTTATTTGATGCATACCTCTACCAGCCCCCAGTACGCCATCATTGCTTCATGCGACGTTTCTGCTGCCATGATGGAGTCACCTGGCGGTACAACCCTAGTTGAAGAGTCCATTGCTGAAGCGATGGACTTCCGTCGCGCTATGCGCGAGGTGGACGATAAGTTTGGTGCTGACTGGTGGTTTAAGGTTTGGGGCCCGGATCATTTGGCTGAAGAGGGTATTGGGGAGCGCTCAGACTGGGTCTTGGAGCCCAATGCTAGTTGGCATGATTTTGGCGGTCTGGCTAAAGACTTTAATATGCTGGATCCAATTAAGGCAACAGTCGTTACGCCAGGTTTGGATATCGAAGGCAATTTCGGTTCGATGGGGATTCCAGCAAGCATTGTTACTAAGTACTTGGCTGAGCATGGCGTGATTGTGGAGAAGTGCGGCTTGTACTCCTTCTTCATCATGTTCACTATCGGCATCACTAAGGGGCGCTGGAATACGCTTGTAACTGAGTTGCAGCAGTTCAAGGATCACTTTGATAAGAATGCCCCTTTGTGGAAGGTCTTGCCCGAGTTTGTTGCCAAGCACCCACGTTATGAACGCATTGGCTTGAAAGATATTTGCCAGCAAATTCATGAGTTCTATAAGAGCCGTGATGTGGCGCGCATGACTACTGAGATGTATACCTCCGATATGGTTCCTGCGATGATGCCTTCAGAAGCTTGGGCGAAGATGGCCCACAAGGAAGTGGATCGTGTGCCTTTGGATCAGTTGGAAGGTCGCGTTACAGCGATGTTGGTAACGCCATATCCCCCAGGCATTCCACTGCTGATTCCTGGCGAGCGCTTTAATAAACGCATTATCGATTATCTCTATTTTGCGCGTGACTTCAATGAGAAGTTCCCTGGATTTGAAACTGACATCCATGGTCTTGTGAAGTCAGTGCTGGATGGTCGTAGCGAGTACTACGTTGACTGTGTTAGAGCTGCGCCGCAACTGGGGTAGCGCCTAAAGGACGTCATTTGAAAAATTTCTCCCTATTGCTCGCCAATCATGGTCGTCTAGTATCTGCAAGCTGTCTTGAGGCGGCTGTTAATACAGCGGAAGAGCTGGAAGAGACTGCTAAATTATTTTTATTATTGAAGGGCGTGGAAACTCGCCCACTAGATGATGCTCAAATCGAGGATCTTAGAAAAACATTTAAGCTTGAAATTTAAGAAGGAGTAGTGCTGTGCCAAAGTTTGCCGCTAATTTAAGCATGATGTTTAATGAACAGGAATTCCCTGCCAGATTTGCAGTCGCTGCTAAAGCTGGATTTGATGCTGTTGAGTTTTTATTTCCTTATGACTATTCACCTGCCGAGGTGGGTCGATGGCTCAAAGAGAACAAACTCAAGAATGTGCTCTTTAACCTTCCGCCTGGTGATTGGGCTGCTGGTGAGAGAGGTATTGCTGCTTTACCGGGTCGAGAAGCAGAGTTTTGTGCTGGGGTAGATAGGGCGATTGAATATGCTTTAGAGCTAGGTACACCGCAATTGCATATGATGGCAGGCCTTGTTCCAGCAGGTTCTGATTTAGCATTACATCGCAAAATCTATCTTGAGAATATGAAATATGCAGCAGGGGTCTTAGCGAAGCACAATCTGAATTTATTGCTCGAGCCCATTAATACTCGCGACATGCCAGGCTACTTCCTGAATACTCAGGCTCAAGCGCATGAGTTACGCATTGAATCTGGTCAACCCAATGTCAAAGTGCAGATGGATTTCTATCATGCGCAAATTATGGAAGGCGATTTGGCCGAAACATTTAAAAAATATTTCAAAAATATTGGCCACACTCAAATTGCCAGCGTCCCAAAAAGAAATGAACCGGATGATGGTGAAGTGAACTACTCATATCTATATCGACTCTTGGATGAGATGGGTTATGAGGGCTGGGTTGGTTGTGAATATCGCCCCAAAGGAAAAACTGAAGATGGGCTAGGCTGGTTTAAGGCTTTGAAGTAATTAAATGGGAAACGAAGTCGCTTATTTGATTTGTTTATCAAGATAATTTCTTTAAAAATGTTTTATATGCGTTTCAAGTCATTCGGTAAATTTATGGTATCAATAGTCTTTTTGCTGCTGGGATAAGATCTTTATCGTTGTTGCCAAACTTATCTTAGCGCCATATCGTAAGCGCTTTATTAAGTCGTGTCAAAAGGCCTCCGCCCCTTTTTTTCTATTTGGCCGGTTTATCCAGCTGAAAGACTACAGGTGCATCTTCATCTTTAGCGCTTGTAGTTGAGTCTGATTTATTTTCATCAGCGTTCGTGAAATTAAATTCTTTACTTTGCGCAATGACTGCGGGCTTATCCAATAGTGTTGTTACTAGTGCTGGAAATGCAATGACTACCAATACCATGATGAGTTGCAAGCCGACCCATGGCAATGCACCCCAGTAGATATCACTACTCTTCACTTCTTTAGGCGCAACACCTCTGAGATAGAACAGGGCAAAGCCAAAAGGTGGATGCATAAATGATGTCTGCATATTTACGCAAAGCATTACGCCAAACCAGACCAACGCGGCGCTAGCGGCAGCTTGTGGATTGCCGTTCATGGAATCTAGCAATATTGGGGAGAGTAGCTTTACTGCAACGGGCGCAAGCATCGGCACCACAATGAAGGCGATCTCAAAGAAATCCAAGAAGAAGGCCAAGAAAAAAACAAAAAGATTTACAACAATCAAAAATCCAACCCAGCCACCAGGCAAATTAGAAAAGAGATCCTCGACCCAGCGACCACCATCCACACCTTGAAAGACCACCGAGAAACAAGTGGATCCAATCAGGATGAAAACCACCATGGCGGTAATGCGCATCGTGTTTTGATAGGCCTCTTGGATTAAGCCTTTTAGATTGGGAATATTGGCTCGACGAATCCAAGCTAAGAGTAGGGCACCCATTGCCCCCATCGCACCAGATTCTGTGGGGGTGGCAATGCCGGTCATGATGGTGCCAAGCACCAAGAAAATCAGCACAGCTGAAGGAATGATGCCCATGAGACATTTTTTCCAAAGTGCCCAGCCTTTGAGATTCAGTTCACTTTCAGGAACCGCAGGCAGCCAGTCTGGACGAATGCGTGACAAGAAGAAGGTATACAAAGCAAAGAGGGCGATTTGTAGTAGAGAGGGCCCCCAGGCGCCAAGATACATGCTGCCCACATCGGCGCTGCCAGACTGGGTTTTGAGTTGATCTGCTAGAACGATCAGCACCAAGGACGGCGGGACGAGTTGTGTAATCGTTCCAGAAGCCGCTAGAACGCCTGTAGCGTAGCGCATGTTATAGCCGTAACGCATCATCACTGGCAAGGAGATCATCGCCATAGCGATCACCTGGGCGGCTACAGTGCCGGTAATCGCCCCCAGAATGAAGCCCACAATAATGACTGAGTAGCCAAGGCCACCCCGAATACGTCCAAAAAGTTGTCCCATTGAGTCCAGCATTTCTTCTGCGAGGCCGCAGCGCTCCAGAATGGCGCCCATAAAGGTGAAGAAGGGAATCGCTAACAGGAGGTCATTGGCGAGAACGCTGCCAAAGATTCTTTGGGGGATGGCTTGCAAAAACACCATGTCGAAAAAGTTTTGACTCATGGCAATGAGTGCAAAAAATAAGCCCGCAGCCATTAATGAGAACGCTACTGGAAAACCAATCAACATGAAGACGATCAGTCCGCCAAACATCAGGGGTGGCATCCACTCGACTGGAATCATTGCCATGGTTTTTCGTAATTCAGATCGTCGGCAGGCAAAACGTATTTGCCTTTGAGCATGCCGATACGTTTAATGATTTCTGATAAGCCTTGCAAACTGAGCATGAAGAAGCCAAAGGGCACTATAAATTTAATGGGGTAGCGCGCTAAGCCGCCAGAATTTTGGGATTGCTCGGCCACTAAAAAAGATGGGTAGAACAGTGAGTTCCAGGATAGCCATGCAAACAAGAGGCATGCTGGCATTAAGAATAAAGTGAGGCCAAATAAGTCGACCCAAATGCGCCTACGCTCTGATAGGCTTGAATAAATTAAATCAACACGGACATGCTCATTGCGTTTAAGGGTATAGGATGCACCGAGCATTACTGCTGCAGCAAACAAATACCACTGAAGTTCTAGCGGCCAGTTATTGCTCATATCCAGGCCGTATCTCAGAAGAGCGTTGGTCGCAGATACTACGCACGATAGCAAAATCATTATGCTGGCTGCTTTGCCAAACAGTTGATTTACGCGATCAATCCCTTCGGAGAGTTTTGCCCAGAAGACCATGTAACTTAGAGATCCGCGCGACCTCGTTTGATTGCAGACAGTACTTGCGCTGGCGCAGTCCCGCCAGCATGTTGACGAGACTGTACGGAGCCATCAACAGTGAGGAGTGCAAAGACATCATCGCCAAGCAATTCTGGGCGATTGTCTAGGCCGCAAGCAAAGCGCAACTCGGCAAGACTGAGGTCGGTGAGCATGCAATTTCTGCCGACGCATGCCTTAACTGCGTGAGCTACCGCTTCATGAGCATCGCGGAAGGCTAAACCCTTTTTAACCAAGTAGTCAGCGAGGTCAGTTGCTGTAGCGAAACCTTCTTCAGCTGCCGCTTTCATTGCATCGGCTTTTACTTGGATATGGGGAATCATGTCAGCAAAGATACGTAAGGTATCTTGTACGGTATCCACCGCATCAAATAAGGGCTCTTTATCTTCTTGATTATCTTTGTTGTAGGCCAGAGGTTGGCTTTTCATGAGCGTGAGCAGGGATATTAGGTCACCATAAACACGACCTGTTTTACCGCGAGCCAATTCAGGGACATCTGGATTCTTTTTCTGCGGCATGATTGAGCTACCCGTACAGAAGCGATCGGGCAGGTCGATAAAACCAAAACGCGGGCTGAGCCACAATACCAACTCTTCAGAGAGGCGTGAGATATGCATCATCAAAATAGAGGCAAAAGCGCAAAACTCAATCGCAAAGTCACGATCGGATACGGCATCCAATGAGTTATTGCAAATGCCATCAAATCCTAAGATCTTTGCCACTTGCTCACGATCGATTGGGTAGGTTGTGCCAGCCAAAGCTGCGGCGCCTAAAGGAAGGCGATTGAAGCGTGTGCGCAAATCAGCCAAGCGGCTTGCGTCACGGCTAAACATTTCGTAATACGCCATCAAGTGATGACCAAAGGTGATTGGTTGGGCTACTTGCAAATGGGTGTGACCTGGCATGATGGTTTCAGCGTGCTTCTCAGCCAAATCCAAAAGGGCAATGCGCAACGTTTTTAGGGTCGCAGAAATTTCATCGACACTACCGCGCAGCCACAGACGTAAATCTGTCGCCACTTGGTCGTTACGTGAACGACCGGTATGCAAACGTTTTCCTGCGTCACCCACTAAGGCGGTGAGGCGGGCTTCAATATTGAGGTGTACATCTTCCAGGGCTAATTGCCATTCAAACTGATCGGCTTCAATTTCGCTCTTAATTTGAGCCATACCCTTCTGAATATCAGCCAAATCTTGAGCACTGATGATTTTTTGGGCGGCTAGCATCTCCGCATGAGCAAGGGAGCCGGCAATATCGACCAGGGCAAAACGTTGGTCAAATCCAATCGAGGCGGTATAACGCTGAACCAGCTCATCGACGGGTTCGTTGAAACGAGCCGACCAAGCTTGGGCTTTGTTGGCTAAGGAATTTTTTGATGTGCTCATAAACGCAGTATATTGGTGAAGGTCTTTGATTATTTTAAATGTTATGTCCCCAATCCCCAATTCTTCAGCAGCACCCAATCTTCCTAGTCGTTTAGTGATCGCTTCTCGAGAGAGTCGGCTGGCCATGTGGCAAGCGGAACACGTCCGGGATTGCCTTAAAACGCTATATCCAGGCTGCGATGTGCGGATTTTGGGTATGACTACCCGGGGCGACCAAATTTTGGATAGAGCCCTCTCCAAAGTCGGAGGCAAGGGTTTATTTGTTAAAGAACTTGAAGCCGCTCTGGAAGATGGTCGTGCCGATTTGGCGGTTCATTCCCTTAAAGATGTCCCGATGGTGATGCCTGAAGGTTTTGATCTGGCCTGTGTGATGGCTCGTGAAGATGCCCGGGATGCCTTTGTTTCAAATGATTACGCCAGTCTAGAGGATCTTCCTAAGGGCGCCGTAGTGGGTACTTCGAGCTTACGTCGTGAAGCAGTCTTGCGCGCGCGCTTTCCTCATCTAGAAGTACACCCTTTGCGTGGCAACCTAGATACTCGTATGGGTAAGCTTGATCGCGGCGAATATCAGGCCATTATTTTGGCCGCTGCGGGTTTGAAGCGCTTGGGTTTGGAGAGTCGCATCAGGGCGCTGCTACCATTTGATCCATATACCCCGGCTGCTGGTCAAGGCGCCTTAGGTATCGAAACTTTAAGCAAGCATCCGAATATCAAACAATGGCTTGAGCCATTGAGTGATTTGCCTACATTACTTGCCATTTCTGCTGAACGGATGGTCTCCCGTCAATTGGGGGGCTCTTGTGAGATTCCTTTGGCAGCACATGCAGTCTGGGATCAAAACACGATGCAGATCCGCTCTTTTGTAGCGAGCGTAGACGGCAAAGCAATTTGCTTGGCCAGCGCGAATGGTTCGGTAAAAAACGTGGCTGATGCAGAGGCGCTTGGTTTATCTGTGGCGCAGGATTTAATTGCGCAGGGTGCGGCGGCTCTTTTACCAAATGGATTGCCTCAATAAGGTTCATTGGTTGAACATGCGGGCCATCATTGTCACCAGGCCAGCCGGTCAAGCGCGTCAGCTTATTGAGCTCCTTACCGCTGGCTTAAATAATGATCAGTTGGTCAACTTGGGTAAGCAAGATTTACCCAAAATACTTTCTTTACCTTTGCTGACTATTGTCCCTAAAGAGGGTACTTCCAGGAATTCCCAGGAAATTTCTTTAGCAGAGCGCATAGCCTCTAGCTTGAAGGATGTGGATTTAGCCATCTTCGTTAGCCCAAATGCGATCGAATGCACGATGCGCTTGCTAGAGGGGTCATGGCAAGACTTCTCAGCCAGAATGATTCCAATAGGTGTCATGGGGGGCAGTAGCAAAACAGCCTTACAGCATCATGGTATTGGTCTTGAAGATGCCCCTACAAGAATATTGATTCCAGAAAATAATGAACATTGGGATTCAGAGGGATTATGGAAGGAGTTGCAATCTCTTCACTGGGATTGGTCCGGGCGTAGGGTCATTATTTTTAAGGGTGAAGGCGGGCGCGATTGGCTGGCTGATACCTTAACGGCCGCAGGTGCAACAGTCGAAGCGATATCGGTTTATGCCAGAGTACCTTTGAATGTTGATAGCCCCACCTGGGAAGCCATTCATGAAATCGATTTTTCTCAATCCCTATGGCTACTCACTTCTTCGGAGGCGGTACGCTACTTAGGTGCGGTCATTCAAGATCAATTTTCGCAAACACTGCTCTATGCAAGCGCTATTTGCCCGCATCAAAAAATTGGCGAAGCAGCTAAAGAAATTGGCTTTGGCAAGGTGTTTATCTGTGAGCCAGGTGATGAGGCGCTCATTAAGGCAAGTCAAGTTTGGTTAAACCTTAATCAGTAACTCAAGCTGTTGCTGAATATTTCAGTAATTCCGGTAGGAAGATTTCACACACTAACAATGGGCGCCCTTTGAGTTTGTAAAGGGTGCGACGCGCCCAAAGAGTCGATGGCAATTTTTCATACTTCCGGTGACATTGCTGCCACTGGGCATTGCGTTTATTTAAATGAGCAATTTCTCGCAAAGCTTTTTTCTTGGAGCGTTTCCTGGTTTTAGAAAAAAGAACTGCGCCTAATGGTTTGCGGCCTAAGCGCAGAACTGCTTGGTTGCTACCGCTAGAGCTGAAGCCTGGAATCACGCTACGTGCCATGACCAATGGAGTGCCATCAGCGCAAAGCAATACCTCACGAATTCGGCAACGTTTGGTTTGGAAATGAAAATAGCGACTTTCGTCGCTATTTAAGTTTTGATGGCAATCGCGCAGAACTTGAACTTCTAATTTCCGACCAATTACCCGCTCAATTTTTTGGGTTAAAGACCCGGTATCGCTCAGCCAGGGCTGCCACTTGCGTGGCGCCTGATGAATCTCACCGGAATCGACTCGATTCCAAAGAGAACGGAGACGACGACGGCGAGTCATGTTTAGTTGCCGCTAAAACTTCTACGTTGACCGCCAGATTTTGGTTTGGCAAAACGTGGACCAGCGGACGGACGCGAATCTCCAGAGCGCGCAGGACGTGAGTCAGCAGAGCGTGCGGGACGAGAGTCGCCTGATGGACGTGAATCGCCAAAACGATTGCCCGAACGTGAATCGCCTGATGGACGTGAGTTAGTAGGGCGCGCAGGACGCGAGTCAGAGGAACGGGATTCAAAATGATTGCCTGAGCGGTTTCCACCGCCACCACTCGAACGTGCGCCTGAGCCTGAACGACCACCACCAAAGCCGCCGCCTGAACGACCACCACCAGAACGGCCACCACCAAAGCTAGGCTTTGCTTGTGGTTCAAGACCAGCGATCACTGAGGCAACGATATCTTGCTGCGTAAAGCGTTCAATGTTGCGAATCTTTGCGCGATCGCGATGTTCAACCAAAGTGATGGCTACACCATTGCGACCGGCGCGTCCAGTTCTGCCGATACGGTGCGTATAGTCTTCCGGCTTCATTGGCAAGCCAAAGTTAATCACGTGACTAATACGCGGTACATCGATGCCGCGAGCGGCTACATCAGTCGCAACCAAAATCTTGGTGTGACCTTTACGAAGAGATTCAAGACGACGCATGCGAACAGCTTGAGGCATTGCGCCGTGAAGGGCGGTAGCTTCGTAGCCATTTGCACGTAAGGCATCAGCAATTTTTTCACTCTCGATTTGAGTGCTGGCAAATACAACTGCCTGATCTAATGTTTCATCGGCCAAAATATGCTCAAGCAACTTATGCTTGTGCGACATGCTGTCAGCCCAATGCAACTTTTGTTCAATGTTGGCATGTTTTTCGCCTGCGTGAGCAAGCTCAATGCGTGTCGCATCCCTAGTTAACTCATTCGCCAAAGCCATAATTTTTGGCGCAAAAGTTGCAGAGAACATCAAAGTTTGACCGCGACCAGCGCAACGCTTGTCGATAGCTTCGAGATCATCGGCAAATCCCATGTCGAGCATGCGATCAGCTTCGTCGATAACGAGTTGTTTTACATCGTCCAAGCGAATTGCTTTGCTATCGCATAAGTCGAGCAAGCGACCTGGAGTTGCAACAACCAACAATGCGCCTTTAATCGCCTGGATTTGTTTGCCGTAAGGCATGCCACCCATGATAGTTGCGATGCGGATGCCTTTGAGGCCGCGAACTAAGTTCACTGCATCAGCTGCAACCTGTTGAGCTAATTCACGAGTAGGGCAGAGCACCAACACTTTAGGTTGAGCGCGTCCTGGTACAGGCGAGTTGTTAGGGTTAGCTTCGATCAGCTGATTAATCAAAGGCAATAAAAAGGCTGCGGTTTTTCCGCTACCGGTTTGGCTGCTGACCAACAAGTCTCCACCAGCGAGAGCAGCGGGAATAACCTGAGCTTGAACTGGGGTGGCTTGGGTGTAACCCAGGCCAGCAACATTTTGAAGGAGTGGTGCCGCTAAGGCGAAAGACTGGAATTCAGTTCCAGCGTGCTTTGAGTCCGTAGACTCGTGTTTAGTTTCTTTAGAAAAAGTCATGCTATTGCACATCCCCTTGAAGGGATGTCTCCGTGTGTGCACCCATAATTTTTAAAAGGGTGTGATGGTCAAAGGCATCGACCATCAGACAGGCGGCAGCGTTGTTGTGTTTATGACTTCTAAACTAATCGCTGAAATATAGCTGGGGGGCGATGAATCAAAATGCTTAATTAAGCCTCCCATTATGTCATTTTGAGTTCGTAATTACAAGGGTTATCCCGAATTAATTCGAAAGTAAAGGATGGAATGCCTTTAAAGGCTCTTAGGGGGCTTACTTTATCCAACGAAGTAGTCGTTCTATCTTTTTCCCATAAGGAGGCCTTGCGGGTTTAGTGCCGCGCATGATATTTAGGCCAAATAGTCCGCGTACTTCCAAGATGGGTTTGAAGTGACTGAAAGTATCAAAGCCTGCCTTTCCGTGATAGGCACCCATACCGCTTGGACCTATGCCGCCAAATGGCAGACCCTCAACAGTAGCGTGTAGCAGAGTGTCATTAATAGTCACGCCACCTGAGCGAGTTTCATTGAGTACTCTGCCCATATTCTTTTTGTCCTTGCCAAACCAGTAAAGCGCTAGTGGCGCAGGTCTACTATTAACATAGTTGATGGCGGATGAAATGTCAGTCGTCACAACGATCGGAAGAATGGGCCCGAAGATTTCCTCTTGAAGGACTATGGCATCGTTAGGAACATTCACCAGTGCAACTGGTTCGAACGCCCTGCTGCCTAGTGAATCTGTATTAAGAAGGGGGATGGCTTGAGCGCCGCGATCTAGCGCATCCCCTACTAAATATTGCCAGCGCGCAAGTTGCGCTTCATCGATCGGATCGGTAAGTTCTTCTGGTTTTGAGAATTGAGCTTTTGCAGCGGTTTGTAATTCCTCAATCAGGGCTTCTTGACGATCTTGGGAGATTAAAACGTAATCCGGTGCAATACAGGTTTGACCGCCGTTCAGAAGCTTGCCATAAACAATACTGGCAGCCGCATCTTTTAATTTGGCCGAGGCGTCAATGATGGCTGGAGATTTGCCACCAAGCTCCAAGGTAATTGGGGTGAGATTGTCTGCTGCAGAGCGCATTACTTTTTTACCGATATCTTCCGACCCTGTGAAAAATAGATGGTCAAACGGCAATCCTGCAAAAATTTCTGCGACATCAGATCCGCCGGTTGTGGCACAAAATTCGCTGGGATGGAAATATTCTTGAATCAAGCCGGTTAAGAAGCCTGAGGTGCGCGAACTGCGTTCAGAGGGTTTTAACCAAACTCGATTACCTGCTGCAAGCGCTGCAATTGCTGGCGTCAGCGCCAATTGAATGGGATAGTTCCATGGGCTCATAATGCCAACAACACCAATGGATTGACTCTCTATCCAAGCTTGAGAGCCCCCCATGAATGAGGGTGTATCTACTGGGCTTGGCTTCATCCATTCTTTAAGATGTTTGCGGGTGTATTTACAGGCCTGGTACACCATTTGAAATTCTGTAAGTCGAGTTTCAATCGGAGAACGAATACCAAAATCTGCGGCGAGTGCTTTGCAAATCTTCTCCTCGTTGGAGGCAATCATTTTTTCAATCCGACCAATGCGCTCCAATCTCACTTCAAGGCTGGGGTTGGGTTCTGTGGCATAAGCAGCCTTGATTTCTTCTAGCTGGAGCGTAAAGCGATTCATGATGTCTTCGGGGTGGCGTGCGTAAGCAGGTAATTCAATAAAGCATTAGGATAAAGCCATGAGTGAAATCAACAAACAAAATCAGGTAAATCTTGAGCGAGCCACCCTTGGTGGAGGCTGTTTCTGGTGTCTTGAGGCTGTTTACCAGCAAATTCGTGGTGTTCAATCCGTAGTTTCGGGTTACGCAGGTGGTGCCATGCCCAATCCCAGTTACGAGTCAGTTTGCACTGGTGTGACGGGGCATGCCGAGATTGTGGATATCTATTTTGATCCGCAAGCCATTTCTTTTCGAGATCTATTGGAAGTCTTTTTTGTGATCCATGACCCCACCACCTTGAATTACCAAGGTAATGATCGGGGCACTCAATATCGCTCGGTGATATTCACACATGGTGATGCTCAAAATAAAACAGCCCACGAGGTGGTCAAGGAGTTAGAGGAGTCAAAGATTTACTCTAAGCCAGTGGTGACTCAGATTGATGCTTCGCCTGCTATTTATCCTGCAGAGAGCTACCACCAAGATTACTTCCGCCAACACCCAGGTCAGGGTTATTGCATGGCGGTAGTGGCGCCTAAATTATCCAAATTTAGAGCTAAGTTTAAAACACTGATTTCTGCCGACTTCGTCTAAGTCAATTTAGGTGTTTTTAAGGCGCCAAGCGGGAAACTTTCCAAACCTTATTATTAAGCTGATAGTGCATGCGGTCGTGCAGACGCGATGGACGACCCTGCCAAAACTCAATTTCAGTGGGTCTGAGACGGTAGCCGCCCCAATGCTCTGGGCGAGGAGGGGTTTCACCAAATTCAGCCTTAAAGCGCTCTTCGGCTTCTTCTAAAAATTCGCGATTTGGAATGGCTGAACTCTGTGGGGAAGCCCATGCCCCGATTCTAGAGGCTGCGGGGCGAGAGTGAAAGTATTCATCACTCTCGCTCGCAGGCACACGTTCCACAGCGCCGCTAATACGCACTTGACGCTCTAGCTCATGCCAATGAAAGAGTAGTGCAGCTTGAGGGCGCTCAGCAAGTTCTTTACCCTTTTGACTATCGTAGTTCGTAAAAAAGGTAAAACCGTTTTGATCCGCGCCTTTTAGTAAGACAATACGGGCTGATGGATTTCCTGATTTATCAGCGGTGGCCAAGGTCATGGAATTCGGCTCTGGACAGGCGGCGTTGACCGCTTGCTCAAACCACAGCTGAAAAAGTGACATTGGATTGGTTGGAACATCCCTTTCGGAGAGTTGTCCAAGGGTGTAGTTTTTGCGGAGTTGAGCAATAGAGTCCATTTGTTCAGTATAAAGAGAGACTATGGCAGAAGACAAGGTTGAGGGTGGTTTAGAGGATCGTCGTTTTGGTGGGGTAGCTCGGCTCTATGGCTCAGAGCTGCGCGAACGTTTTCGTCAAGCGACTGTCGTGGTTGCCGGTCTGGGCGGCGTTGGCTCGTGGGCTGCTGAGGCGCTTGCGAGAACTGGCATTGGGCATTTAGTGCTGGTGGATTTTGATCATATTGCCGAAAGTAATACCAACCGCCAATTGCACGCGCTAGAGGGTGAGTATGGCAAGGCCAAAGTTCAGGCGATGTCTGAGCGCATTCGTCAAATTAACCCCGAGATAACGCTGACCTCTTGCGATGAATTTTTAGAGCCTGGCAACTTGGATGTCCTAATCCCACCAAATGCTTTTGTGTTGGATGCGACGGATTCAGTGCAAACCAAAATTGCTTTGGCGGTGTGGGCAAGATCGGGTAGTCGTGCGCTGGTCATGTGTGGCGCTGCAGGAGGTAAGTCTGATCCCACTTCCGTGCGTTGCGATGATCTATCTAAGACAGAGCAAGATGCTTTGCTAGCAAAAGTGCGGCAAGGGCTTAGACAAGATCATGGATTTTCCAGAAACCTCAAGAGAAAAATCGATATTCGCGCCATCTATTCTCATGAACCGCGTGCTGGCATAGCCACTGGTGGCCTTGCTTGTTCAGGTTATGGCTCAACAGTGATGGTTACCGCAGCTTGCGGACTTGCAGCTGCTGCGGAGATTTTGAATCTGATTGCGGCGCATTCATCAGAGAGCGCAATAAATCCTTAAGGGGATTCCCTGTAGGATATTACGGATTCTTTTGTAGTCTCAAATATATTTTTTTGTATCTATCCTGCCGGATGCAAGATCAGTAGTTTTTTTCACATGTACTTTTAAACTTTTAATCACTTCGGATATTTTTATCCTCTAGTAGTTCTGCAAACACATCCCTAGACTTTGCTCGGTTGGTAAATCGCCAATGACAAATCGAAAGGAGGTCTCTTTTGCAGACTGAAGAACACGGCTTGAAACGCCATCTCAAAGTAAGACACATTCGTTTAATGGCTTTAGGATCAACGATTGGTGTTGGATTATTCCTTGGGTCAGCAAGCGCAATTCAAATTGCGGGACCTTCCATTCTCTTGGGTTATTTAATTGCTGACATCGTTGCCTTCATTGTTTTGCGCGCATTGGGCGAGATGGCTGTACATGAGCCGGTAGCCGGGTCTTTTGCCGCTTATGCCAATACCTACGTTGGACCTTTGGCTGGTTACATGGTTGGTTGGGGTTATTGGACTTACTGGATTGTGGTCGGAATCGCGGAGGTGACTGCCGTTGGCATTTATATGGGTATCTGGTTCCCTGAAACGCCTCAATGGGTTTGGGCGCTTTCATCGATTTTGCTCATGGGTCTCATTAATTTGATTGCTCTGGGTGGATCAGTCATTCTTTTTGGATTTACAAATGATTGGCAGCCGATTGGTTTGAGTAATCTTTGGCAACATGGTGGATTCTTCCCTAATGGTATTTCTGGGATGCTACTTTCTTTGCAGATGGTTCTATTTGCCTATGTTGGTATTGAGATGATTGGCTTGTCTGCAGGCGAAGCTGAGAATCCTCGAAAAACTATTCCAATGGCAATTGATTCATTGGCATGGCGAATCTTGATTTTCTATATGGGTGCGATCCTCGTCATTCTGGCAATCTTCCCTTGGAATCAAGTGGGTCAAGATGGCAGTCCATTTGTGGTGATGTTTGAGCGTATTGGTTTGCGTGAAGCGGCTGGACTAATTAACTTTGTAGTGATTACTGCAGCACTTTCGTCTTGTAATGCCGGTATCTTTAGCGGTGGGCGTTTGTTATATGCCCTATCCGTAAATGGTTATGCGCCATCTCCATTCGCGAAGTTATCTAAATATGGAGTGCCTCATCGCGCTGTGATGGCTACAGTTGCGGTATGTATGACCGGTGTGGTTTTGAACTACTTCGTGCCTGATAAAGCTTTTCAATACATCATGGCTGCCGTAACTTTTGTGGGCTTGATGGTGTGGATTGCCATTTTGATTACGCAAATGAAATTCCGTCGCACCTTAACGACAGCTCAAGTTGCTGAACTTGGTTACAAAGCGCCTTGGGCCCCTTATTCCTCGTGGTTCGCATTGGCATTCATTTGCTTTGTGGTGGTGTTGATGGGGTTCCATGAGGATGCGCGGATTGCTTTGGTATTGGGTCCGTGTTTATTGGCTGTGTATCTCGCGATGTTTTATATCGCTGGATTGCATCGCAAAACAAAACTGAGTCGTGAATTTAAATAAAGGAGATAGCAATGATTATCGGCGTGCCTCAAGAAGTTAAAAATAATGAGTTTCGAGTGGGTCTCACTCCGGGCAATGTCAGTGGACTTTGTAAGCAAGGGCATTCAGTTCTAGTCCAGCGGGGTGCTGGCGCTCAGATTGGCTTGAGCGACGAGTGTTATCGCATTGCTGGGGCTACTTTGATTAATAGCGCTGCTGAAGTCTATAACAAGGCAGACATGATTGTGAAGGTAAAGGAGCCGCAACCTCAGGAATGTGCAATGTTGCGGGAGGATCAAATTCTCTTTACCTATTTGCATCTTGCTCCTGACCCATTGCAAACTCAAGCGCTAATCCATTCAGGAGCAACTTGTATTGCCTATGAAACTGTTACTTCGATGAATGGTGCATTGCCTCTTTTGGCGCCAATGAGCGAAGTCGCTGGGCGAATGTCCATTCAGGCGGCCGCCTCGCATTTAGAGAAAACCCATGGCGGCCCTGGCGTTCTAATGGCGGGCGTGCCCGGTGTGTCTCCCGCAAAAGTCGTGATATTGGGTGGCGGGGTAGTTGGTCGCAATGCTTTGCAAATGGCGGTAGGTATGGGGGCTGAGGTTTGCATTTTTGATCGTGATATCGAGCGCTTGCGTCAGATTGATGCGCTGTATGGTAATCGCATTAGAACGCATTACTCCGATCCGCTATCCGTTGAGCGTGAAGTGTGCGAGGCTGATGCAGTAATTGGGGCTGTTTTATTGCCCGGTGCCGCAGCTCCAAAGTTGGTAAGTCATGAGATGGTTCGCAAGATGAAATCAGGCTCAGTGGTGGTGGATGTGGCGATTGATCAAGGTGGGTGTTTTGAGACATCCAAACCCACTACACATGCTGATCCTACATTCTTGGTCGATGGGGTGATTCATTACTGCGTCGCGAATATGCCGGGTGCAGTAGCGAGAACCTCAACCTTTGCTCTGACAAATGCAACCTATCCGTTTGTTGAGGTGTTGGCTAACAATGGCGTGATGCAGGCTCTATCGATTGATCAACATTTACGCAATGGTTTAAGCGTGCACCGCGGGGTGCTAACTTCGAAGCCAGTAGCTCAAGCTCAACGGGTGGAATATGTCCCTGCTGAAGAGTTATTGGCCGCTTAGAGCTTGCCGATGTCTTAGGATTTGGCGGTTTATCTTTAAGGGCATGCGAGTAGAGGATATTTTGCTTGCATGCCTTTTTTATTTGTTGAGTAGCTTGCATAGATGTCATGAGATTCATCGATAATGGTGACATAACTAATTAAGCTGTTCAATTTATGGATATCTCCGCTTTAACGCTATCTGCCAGTGTGGTTGCCTTAGCTGAAATGGGCGACAAGACCCAGTTACTCTCTTTAATATTGACGGCTCGTTACCCCAAGCAAGCATTGGCAATTATTGGCGGTATTTTTATAGCCACGATTGCAAACCATGCTTGTGCTGCTTTTCTGGGGCAGTGGCTGACAAATTTTATGAACCCAGAAATCCTTAAATGGGTCTTAAGTCTCAGTTTTATTGGAATTGGTTTGTGGTTATTAGTGCCAGATCATATCGATGACACCGCTAGCTCGAAAGTTGCCAATAGCCCTTTTCAAGTCTTTTTGCTGACGGTAGGCTTGTTCTTCTTGGCTGAGATGGGGGATAAAACCCAGATTGCCACGATTGCCTTGGGAGCGCGGTTTTCAGATATTTTCTCGGTAACAGTTGGCACTACTTTGGGGATGATGCTGGCAAACGCTCCTGCTGTTTGGATTGGTCAGAAGTTTACCCAGCGCATGCCGATTAAGTGGGTGCATGCTGGCGCGGCTTTAGTCTTCATTGGGATTGGCTTGGCCACTCTAATCTGGGCTTAAACTCAAGGGCGACTAAAATTGCCTCATGAAAACTGATCTGCCACAGAGCTTTCGTAGGCTCGAATATCGTCCACCAAATTACACCTTTGGGCAAGTTGAATTAGACATTGCATTAGATCCCGCGCGAACTATTGTTAAAAGCCGCATTGAGGTCTTACCTGGGAAAAGCCATGAGGCTGGCATGCCCTTGGTATTACAGGGACAAGAGCTTGAGTTCGTGAGCTTGCGTATTAATGGTGAGGCCCATCGCCATTTTGAGTTAACACCAGAGACACTTAGCATTCATTCTTTGCCCAATGATGGCAAAGACCTTTTTGTTGTTGAGATCATTTGCATCTGTGTACCCGAGAAAAATACTTCCCTCATGGGTTTGTATGTTTCTAATGGCAATTTCTTTACACAGTGTGAAGCGGAGGGATTCAGAAAAATTACTTATTTCTTGGATCGTCCGGATGTGATGGCCAAGTTCCGCGTCACTTTGCAGGCGCGTGAAGTTGAGTATCCAGTATTGCTGGCTAACGGGAACTTACTAAGCACTGAGAAGCTGCCTAATGGTTGGCATAGCGCAGTGTGGGAGGATCCATTTCCAAAGCCATCATATTTATTCGCTCTGGTTGCTGGCAAATTGGAATGCATTGAAGAAACCATTGCCACTAGCAGTGGCGCCAAAAAGTTATTGCAAATATGGGTTGAGCCGCATGACCTCAAGAAAACCCGTCACGCCATGGATTCATTGATTGCCTCGATTCATTGGGATGAGAAGCGTTATGGCTTGGAGTTGGATCTTGAGCGCTTCATGATTGTTGCAGTTAGCGATTTCAATATGGGGGCAATGGAAAATAAGGGCCTCAATATTTTCAATACCAAGTATGTATTGGCCCAGTCTGAGACCGCGACTGATGTTGATTTTGCCAATATTGAAAGTGTTGTCGCTCACGAGTACTTTCATAATTGGACGGGAAACCGTGTTACTTGCCAGGATTGGTTTCAGCTCTCCTTGAAGGAGGGGTTGACAGTATTCCGCGACCAAGAATTTTCTGCCGATCAAATGGGAAGTGAATCAGGGCGTGCAGTAAAGCGCATTGAAGATGTCCGCACTTTGCGTCAACTCCAGTTCCCAGAAGATGCAGGTCCGATGGCGCACCCCATTCGCCCGGATGAATATCAAGAGATTAATAACTTCTATACCGTCACCGTATATGAGAAGGGTGCAGAAGTGGTGCGCATGTACCAAACCTTGCTCGGTGTTGAAGGCTTCCGCAAGGGAATGAATCTGTATTTTAAGCGCCATGATGGTCAGGCGGTGACTTGCGATGACTTTTTGGCGGCGATGGCTGATGCAAACGGTCGTGATTTGAGTCAGTTTAAAAATTGGTATAGCCAGGCCGGAACACCACGAGTAAAAGTGGAGGAACAGTATGACTCAGCCAAAAAGCAATATCACCTTAGATTAAGTCAAAGCTGTGCCCCAAGCCCTGGTCAGCCAGAGAAAAAGCTCTTCCACATTCCATTGAAAGTACGATTGCTGACGGTCAATAATGATCAGGCGGAGCAATTGTTTGAGCTCAAAGAAGAAAAGCAAACTTGGATTTTTGACAACATTCATGAGCGCCCAGCTTTGTCAATTAATCGTAATTTTTCGGCACCAGTGAATTTGGATTTTGCACAGAGTGAAGCTGATTTGCTGACCTTGTTCTCGACTGACGATGACGCTTTTAATCGCTGGGAGTCCGGTCAGAAATTAGCAATGCAGATGATTCTGGAGAATCGTCTCCCCGATGCCGAGTTGATCGCAGTATATCGCGAGATCTTGATGGATCCCGAATTAGATCCCGCTTTTAAAGAACTTGCTTTGACTCTTCCTGCTGAAGCCTATTTGTATGAGCAATGCACAAGTGTTGATCCACAAAAGATCTACAACTCGCGTCGCGCATTCCGTGCGGCGCTTGCTAGTAGCTTGCGCTTAGAGTGGGCCGCCCTTTATCAGCAAATGCAGGCTCCTGACGGATTTAAGCCGGATGCGGTCAGTGCAGGCAAGCGTGCGCTGAAGAATTTAGCTTTGAGTATGTTGCTGGAGGCAGACACTTCTATCTGGTCTTCTATGGCCATCAATCAATACCAGAATGCAGACAATATGACGGATCGCTATGCGGCGCTAGCGGGTTTGGTGATTCATGGAGCAAAAGCGGCGAAAGAATGTTTGGAAGATTTTTATAAGCGCTTTTCTGATGATGCTTTAGTGGTGGATAAATGGTTTGCATTGCAATCCAGTCGTCCACCAGTAGATGGTGTCGAGCAGACTCTGACGGATGTTTATCGTTTACGTGAGCATGAAGCATTTAAGATGAACAACCCCAATCGCGTTCGCAGCGTGATCCATACATTTTGTATGGCTAACCCGGCAAGTTTTCACCAGGCCGATGGAAGTGGGTATGCGTTCTGGGCTGAGGCGGTTTTGGCGCTGGATTCGATTAATCCGCAAGTTGCCGCCCGTTTGGCAAGAGCCTTGGATCGCTGGCGTCTCTTTGCCCAACCCTATCAAGGCAAGATGCATGCTTATTTGGAGGAGGTTGCCGCCTGCAAAACCCTTTCTGCTGATGTCAGGGAGGTGATTTCTAAGGCTTTGGGAAATTAAGCCCCAGAACAAGGCAAAATAGATTCTAATTTCAAATGCAACACTGATAAACGATGCGAAATACAACGGAGACATTTTTTGAACACCCCAGCTACCCTAAAGACCAATTTCAAGCAATACCTCGAAATGACCAAGATAAAAGGGGTTTCTGTGCCTACGGGTTTGCAGGAGCTTTTGCTTGCGGTGGCTGATACTTGCAGCACGCTAAGTCATGAAGTGGCGCAGGGCGCTTTAATTGGCCTCTTGGGTTCTGCTGGTACAGGTAATGTGCAAGGGGAAGTTCAGCAAAAATTGGATGTGATCGCCAACGATTTGTTAATTGAGGGTGTGCAGGCTTGTAAATCTTTAGCAGGCTTAGCTTCTGAAGAAATGGAATTGCCGGTTCCCGTGCAAGGCACTGGAGACTATCTTCTGCTATTTGATCCATTAGATGGTTCCTCTAATGTTGATGTGAACGTTTCTATCGGAACCATTTTCTCAATACTGAAAAAGCAAGATCCAACCGCGCCATTGCGAGATTCGGATTTCTTATTGTCTGGTCGCCATCAAGTTGCCGCTGGTTATGTAGTCTACGGCCCGCAAACAACTATGGCCTTGACCCTGGGTGATGGTGTGGTGATGTTTACCTTAAATAAACCCACTGGTGAATTTATTCTCATTAAGCACGCTGTTGAGATTTCGCACTCCACTAAAGAGTTTTCGATCAATATGTCCAATATGCGTCATTGGGCTGAGCCGGTGCGTCGCTATGTTGAAGAGTGTCTTGCTGGCGCTAGTGGTGAGCGTGATAAAGATTTCAATATGCGCTGGACCGCATCCATGGTTGTTGATGTGCATCGCGTTTTGTCGCGTGGAGGTGTTTTTATGTATCCATGGGATCGGCGCGAACCTAACAAGCCTGGAAAATTACGCTTGATGTATGAAGCTAATCCAATGAGCTTCTTGGTGGAGCAGGCCGGTGGTTCATCTACTAATGGCAAGGAGTTGATCATGGATTTAGTACCAAGCGATTTGCATGAGCGCGTTTCGGTAATGCTGGGCTCTAAAGAAGAGGTTGATCGTCTTCGTCAATACCACGCTTAGGGCTGGTAAGACAGAAGAACCCTTCCACTAAAAACTCAAAAACCTAATTAATTGAGCTGACCCCCAAAAGTTGGGCGATTTGATTAGGTCGGCATGAGGGCTTAGTTCGATGTGTGCCTGGCGCTTAAGCTTGCACTTTTTCTTTGAGGTAGGCGAGGGACTCTTCTACTTGGTCAATCAAGATCAGGCAGATATCGCCGGCAGCTAAGTCGTTCAACGCAGTATCAATAGCCAAAAACTCTCCACGAATTTCTTTTACCTGTTTTGCCTTGATGGTGCCAACTAAACCTTCTTGCAGAAGTTTTAGCACTTCACCATCTTCACGACCACGCTGACATTGATCCTGGTACAGAATGACGTTGTCAAAAGAGTTGCCTAGAATACGAGTCAGGTCACGGATATCCTCATCGCGACGATCGCCTGCGCCACTAATTACTACATGGCTCTTATTGGGTTTCATTGCTTGAATGGCGCTAGCTAATGCGCGCATCGCATCAGGATTATGACCGTAGTCGGCGATTACGGTTGCGCCGCGATGCTCAAATTGGTTAAAGCGTCCAGGCACCGCATTGGCTGAGCTCTCAAAGCTATGGAGCCCACGCGCAATTTTTTCAGCATCCAGACCAAGGGCCCAAGCCGCGCCAATGGAGGCCATTGCGTTCTCTACTTGGAAGCCGAGTACACCATTTTGCGTTAATGGAATCTCGCTCACGGGGAAGCGATACATTACGCGTGATCCTTTGGAGGCAACAATATAGACGCCATCAAAGTAGATTACTTTCTTATTCTTTGCGCGGTGGGCTGCGATCACAGGGTGGTGTTGATTTTGTGCGAAGAAAATCACACGTCCCGTGCAAACGTCACCCATTTTGGCAACGATAGGATCTGCTGCATTCAGTACAGCCGCTCCAGTAGGCGCAACGTTTTGCACAATCACGCGCTTGAGAATAGCTAAATCTTCTACGCTAGTAATGTAGTTCAATCCAAGGTGGTCGCCTTCACCAATATTGGTTACCACCGCCACTTCACAGCGGTCAAAGCCTAAGCCTTCACGCAACATGCCGCCGCGCGCAGTTTCTAGTACGGCAGCGTCAGCATCCGGGTGCATCAAGACATTGCGTGCGCTACGAGGGCCGCTGCAATCGCCTGAATCGATCGGCCTATGGTTAATATAGACGCCATCGGTTGTGGTCATACCAACACGCAGACCCGTCTCATTGAGGAGATGTGAGATTAGACGAACCGTGGTGGTTTTACCATTGGTGCCGGTAACAGCAACCACCGGAATACGGCCGTTTTCACCTTGGGGGAACATCATATTAATAATGTCTTCACCTACGGCACGGCTTTTCCCATAAGATGGCTTAAGGTGCATTCGCAATCCTGGCGCTGCATTGACTTCAACGATGCCGCCACCTTGGGATTCCAGGGGTTTGTAGATTGCCTCGCACAAAATATCCACGCCAGCAATATCTAAACCGATCATCTGTGCGGCTGCGATGGCGCTTGCGGCGACATCAGGATGAACATCGTCAGTGACATCAGTAGCGGTACCACCAGTGCTTAGGTTGGCGTTATTGCGTAATAGGACGCGCTCACCCTTTTTGGGAATATATTCCGGGGTGAGTTTAGAGCTGGCTAAATGGGCTAAGGCAATGTCGTCAAAGCGAATTTTTGTTAGGGCAGTCGCGTGACCATCACCACGCAATGGATTTTGGTTTTCAATCTCAACCAACTTAGCGACGCTATTGACCCCATCGCCAACTACTTGAGCTGGCTCGCGACGAGCGGCTGCGGATAGCCGATTGCCAACAACGAGTAGGCGATAGTCGGCACCTGGAAGATAACGTTCGACAATGGTTTCGCGACCAAAAGTTTGGGTAACTACAAAGCCTGCGCGCACCTCTTCTTCGGTCTGGATATTCGCTACAACACCCTTCCCTTGATTGCCATCTTTGGGTTTAAGAACAATCGGCCCGCCAATTTTTTGAGCGGCTTGCCATGCGGCATCGGCAGTTGTGACCACCTCGCCAATTGGTACGGATACACCCGCGGCGGAGAGTAGATTTTTAGTGAGCTCTTTATCTTGGGCAATGGCTTCGGCAATTGCGCTGGTGTCACTTGTTTCAGCAGCCTGAATTCGTTTTTGTTTGCTGCCCCAACCAAATTGCACCATACTGCCTTCAGTCATGCGGCGATATGGAATATCGCGTTGAACTGCCGCATCTACGATGGAGCCAGTACTGGGTCCTAAGCGCACATCTTCGTAAAGCGCTTCTAACTCAGAGAGGGCGGCAGCAAGGTCGAAGGGCGCGTCATTTAGTGTCGCTTGAATTAATGCAAAGGCAAAGTCAAAAGCCATACGGCCGACAACTTCTTCGGTGTACTCTGCGACCACTTGATAGACGCCAGGCTCAATTGTTTGCACTGTTCGACTAAAGGTCACAGGGCAACCTGCCTGTGCCTGCAGGCCTAAGGCCGCATGTTCTAGGGCATGAGCCAGCGAGAGTGCTTCATTGTGTCCACCGCGACGCATGCTTCCCAGTTGAGGAAAGCGCGCGCGAATCTTGGTTTCAAACTGAGGAATAGAGTCAATGGAGCGCTCAGATTCATCGCAAGAAACAATCGCCTCTAGGGCGGTATGGCGGCTCCATAGATTGGGGCCACGCAGCATCCGAATTCGGGTAATTTCCAATTAGGCTCCTGTTGCAGTGCTGGTATCAGGGACAAAGGTTTCGGCACCAGCTTCAATGACGTTGAAGGGGATGTCCAAGCCCCATGCGGCGCCGATTGCAGCCCCAAGATTCATAGTGGCCCATGGTTTGCTGGCATTTTGTTCTGAATGACGCGGCACCGGAATGCTTTTTTGATCTAACTTGCCACGTTTGAGAGTGAGTTGTTGATTGCCCACTAAGACTGCCCGGCCCCCATTCTTGAGATGCTCTTCAATGATTGGTGAACTTGCATTCTGCGTGAAGAAGATGACTTCACCGTCGCAGAGCTCTGCCATTTGAGCAACCATTGGATCATCAGCATTAAGAACTGCGACACCTGTGGGCAAAACCACATCGACTTGGGTGCGCACAATACTGAAGACTTGGTCTTCATCAAAGATGGCGTATTGCGGGAAATTTGCTTTGGGGTCTACGTTCAAAACAACGCCAATCTGACAGCGGTCGTAGGCTAAACCCTCAATCAGCATTGAGAGGTGATTGTTCTCAATCACCGCTGCTTCGACCGCACGATTTAATAATGTGCGACGAGCATTTTCCCAGTTGGTGGCATTGCCGTTTGGGATGGTGCGATTACCAAAAGATAATCCTTTGCTGCTCGAGAGGCCGACATAACGATTAGTCAGCCTCAAAAAGTGCGCAATCATTTCAGTGACGGGAGTTTTGCCGCGTTCACCGCAGACGCCAACAACTGGAATTCTATAGTCAGTCCCTGGAGGAAAGAGGTGGTTGGCAATTTCTTTGCCTACAGGCTGAGGTTTGCCGCTGGCTGGTTTCAGATGCATTAGAAGGCCGGGCCCTGCATTCACTTCAACAATTGCAGCATTTTGCGCTTCAAGTGGTTTGCTGATATCTTGAGCTACCAAGTCAACGCCAGCAATCTCGAGGCCAACTACACGGGCAGCTAAAGCCACTTGGCTTGCTACATCAGGGTGCACTAAGTCGGTGACATCAAAGGCTACATTTCCATTGCTTTGTATGAGTACTTTTTGGTCGATCGCAGGAACGCTGGCGCCAGTCAGTTTTTGACGCGCCAACTCAAGCTCCACTGCGGAATCGATACGCACTGGGTTGAGAGGGCACTCTTCGGTGGTGCCGCGGCGTGGATCAGAATTAATCTGAATCTGAATCAATTCGAGTACGGTATGTTTTCCATCGCCAGTAACCCAGACAGT
>Ga0364900_10079_pt1 | contig 41545 bp, 37 predicted proteins | sample ExccelJu500002D3_FD_206974 | JGI IMG/M metagenome (GOLD analysis project Ga0364900, IMG submission 206974) | Enriched cells from Trout Bog Lake Hypolimnion, Wisconsin, USA - BchlTB.July09.5000.02.D3 | ecosystem: Environmental > Aquatic > Freshwater > Lake > Hypolimnion/Profundal zone | place: USA...
GCCATCCGGAACGGTCGTGGGAAATCGGACGCGCGTCAAGGTTGTGAAGAACAAGGTTGCGCCGCCGTTTGCCGAAGCCGAGTTTGACATCCTCTATGCGCGCGGCATTTCGTGGGAAGGCTCGGTGCTTGATGCCGCCATTCAGTACAATGTCGTCACCAAACGCGGCTCATGGCTGAGCTTTGGAACCGAACAAATCGGACAGGGCGCGCTGGCTTCCACCGATCATCTCCGCCAGCATCCGGAACTGGTTGAAACTCTCGTGGCCAAGATCTACGAAAGCATCAAGGCCGGAACAACACCCGTCAAGGGGGGCGCCGAATAACAGGTCCATTCCTGTTCATGTCTGTTCACACTCCGAATCACGAGCCGAATTATGACCGCTGATCAACTTCGCGAGAAATATCTCAAATTCTTTGAATCCAAGGGGCATCGCATCATTTCCGGGGCATCCCTGGTTCCCGAAAACGACCCCACCGTCCTTTTCACAACCGCCGGCATGCATCCGCTGGTTCCCTTTCTGCTCGGAGAACCGCATCCAGCCGGGCGACGCCTGACCGATGTGCAGAAGTGCGTGCGCACGGGCGACATCGAGGCGGTTGGCGACACGTCTCACCTGACTTTTTTCGAGATGCTCGGCAACTGGTCTCTCGGCGACTATTTCAAAAAAGAAGCCATTGCCTGGTCCTACGAATTTCTGACCTCGCCCCAGTGCCTTGGATTTGATCCCGCCCGGCTCAGCGTCACCGTTTTTGTCGGTGAGGGCGATGTGCCGAAAGACGAAGAATCCATCGCCATTTGGAAATCGCTGGGCATTCCGGTCGAACGCATCCACGCCCTGCCCAAGGATGACAACTGGTGGGGTCCGGCCGGTCAGACAGGGCCCTGCGGCCCGGATACCGAGATGTTTGTTGACACCGGCAAGCCGGCCTGTGGCGCGTCATGCCGTCCAGGATGCCATTGCGGCAAATACATCGAAATCTGGAATGACGTCTTCATGCAGTACAACAAAACGGCCGATGGGCGCTACGAGCCCTTAAAGCAGGCCAATGTTGATACGGGCATGGGGGTTGAGCGAACCATCTGCATGCTTCAGGGGCGGGCTTCGGTGTTCGAGACCGAACTGTTTGCTCCCATCATGTCCAAAATTGCTGAACTGACCACCACCCAGCCCGCAGACGCAGCCCTGGCTCAGCGCGCCAACCGGATTATTGCAGACCACCTGCGCACATCAACGTTTATTCTGGGCGATCCCAAAGGAGGCGTGAAGCCAGGCAATCTCGGCGCGAACTATGTGCTCCGTCGCCTGATCCGCCGGGCGGTTCGTTATGCCAAGGTCCTGGGTATTGGTCCGGGCTTTGCCCGCACCCTGGCCGAGATCGTCATTACCAATTACAAGCATGTTTATCCAGAGCTGGAAACCCACCAGGCAACCATCCTTGGTGAACTTTCCACCGAGGAAGAACGTTTTGAGAAGACGCTTGTCGCCGGGCAAAAAGAATTCGACAAAATATCCACGGCGCTCAAAACACATGGCCAGAATCAGCTCTCCGGACGCACGGCGTTCAAGCTTTACGACACCTATGGGTTTCCGCTTGAAATGACGGAAGAACTCGCCGCAGAACAGGGATTGAGCGTGGACCGCGCCGGCTTCGACGAGGCCTTTAAAAAGCATCAGGAACTCTCCAAGCAAGGCGACAAGGCCTTCAAGGGCGGACTGGCTGACAACACCGAGACCACCACCCGTCTTCATACAGCCACACATCTCCTGCACAAGGCCCTGCAGATCGTACTGGGACCGCATGCTCTGCAAAAAGGCTCCAACATTACACCTGAACGACTGCGCTTTGACTTCACCCATCCCGACAAAATGACCCCTGAACAAATTGCCGAGGTGGAGCGCATCGTCAACGAACAAATCACGCGCAACCTGCCCATCACTCTGGAGACCATGACCATCGAAGATGCGCGGGCCAAGGGAGCCACGGCGCTCTTTGCCGCCAAATATGGCGAACACGTGAAGGTCTACAGCGCAGGCGATTTCTCAATGGAAGTCTGTGGCGGCCCACACGCCCGAAATACCGGCGAACTGGGGCGTTTTAAGATCCAAAAAGAAGAAAGCTCCGCTGCGGGCGTACGTCGTATCCGAGCCGTACTTGAGTCCAAGGGGTAGTTTTGGTTAACCGAGGGGCCTTTCTGCTTAAACGGGAAGAATAATCCTGTGTGACTGAAACGTTAACCAATCGATTCGAAGACGTCTTCTAAATAGCCTTGTTTTTGTTGATAAATCACGCGAAGTTCCCTCTTGCGCATCTCTGGCTTTGGCCATATAATCGCCCACATCGTTGCTATTAATGGCGACGTGGACATACCCAAAATCACCAACACTAAACATTAAGGAGTCCTACTATGAAAAAGAGCACGTTATTGCTTGTTTCCACAGTTGGCGCCGTTTTCTTGAGCGCAGCGGTGCAAGCTGCAGGCACCAATGCGCCGGCAACAACTTGTCCTCTGAGTCCGACATGGTTGAATGGTGTTGAGGTAACGCCAGGCATAGGTCTGATGCTGACCCCCCACAGTCAACCGCTTCAGCAGGATACCTTTTTGTACATGCTGCGATTCGGTGAGGACCTGAATAAGTACTTCACACTCGAAGAAGGCTTCCTGCATGGTCGGTTGTTTGATCGCAGTGGTGCCAAGCCAGCCAACCCTTATGGCGAATCCGACATGTACGGCGCCTGGCTTGACACTGTTTTCCACTTTACCCGCTGGGATCGGTTTGATCCGTTCCTGAGCGCAGGCGTGGGCAAACTCTGGGCCACGGATCGGGCGCTTCCTGGCTACAAGCGGCAGGAAATTACGCCTCGTCTGGGCGCAGGCGCGATGTACCATCTGACTGACAATCTCTCTCTGCGAGCCGGCGCAACGCTGTTGGACGAAAGCAGCCGCGTGCGTCAATCGCCTGCCCATCACGACAATACGTTTGCGATCTTTGATGCGGGTTTGGTCTACACCTTCGGTGGACCTAAGCCAGTGGCTCCGGCGCCTGCGATTGCGCCAGAGGCTCCGAAGCCGGCCCCATCGCTTGACGCTTTGGTCAAGGAAGTTGACACGTATCATGCAACGCCCAAGGCACCGCTGCCTGCGGACCTGCTTCTTGTCACGCTTGAGATGAACTTCGCGTATGATGTCAGCGTCATTGACTCGAAGTACTATTCGCAGCTTGACGCCATTGCCACCGTGTTGATGAACCACCCTGAAGCTTCCGCCTTGATCGAAGGACATGCCGACCAGAAAGCAAAATCCGTCAAGGAATACAATCAGAAGCTTTCTGAGGATCGCGCAAGGGCAACGGTTCAATATCTGGTTAGTCGCGGCATCAATCCTGCGCGTTTGAAGGCCGTGGGCTATGGCTTTACCCGACCGAAGGTGAAGCCCGACCTGGTAAACGGCAATCCGGAAAATCGCCGCGTTGAGGTTTACATTAACAACGTGGGCGGAACCCAGGCTGCCACGGCTGAGTACCAGAAGAACCTGCTGAAGAAGAAATAAGATGCCGTTCCGGAACATTACCGGATAAAGCAAAACAAGGGCCGCGAGTGAGGTTTCAACCTGCTCGCGGCCTTTACGTATGAACACCATTCAACGTTATATTGTCTGGAGCTTCCTGTCCGCCTTCTTCCTGGCGTGGCTGGTGTTGACGTTTGTTCTTTCAACAGCCCTGCTGGCCAAGGTTACCAGCCTGATTGCACAAGGAATGCCCGCTTCCATCATTGGACGGTATTTTCTCCTGTGCATTCCTGAAACCATGGGATTCACTATTCCGCTGGCTGTGTTGATCGGTGGATTGTTGGTCTTTGGACGCCTTTCGGCAGACAGCGAAATTGCGGCGATGCGGGCCTGTGGAATCAATCTGATTTCAATCATCGCATGGCCGCTAGCCATTGCATTGGCGATGTCTGGAGTTGCGTTTTACATTCACAATGAGATCTCTCCGAAGAGCGACGAAATACAGACGTATCTGCGCGCAGAGGCCAGGGCGAATCTCGGTCTTGGCCTGGACGCCATGGAACCGGGCACGTTTAATTCGCTTCCCGGAGATATGTCCATCTGTTTCACGCGCCGCAACGGCGACTGGCTGAGCGATGTCCTGATCTTCAACAAGACCAAGACGGGCGTTTTGCGGGAAACGCGCGCCACACGCATGCATGTCATTCAGCAAGGCAATGATCTTTTGCTGGATCTTTATGATGCCTGGGTTGATCCGATTGACGAAACACAGCCTGGCGCGGCCAAAGCCGAGCGTTTTGGCTATAAGATACTGGATGCCTTCAAGCCAACCAATCATCCGTGGCCTAAAATACGAAACTACGATTTCAATGGCCTGCGGCAGGCTCTAGATGAAGCCACTCGGATGTCTGAAACACCTCAGGGCGCAATGGTCATCATTCGCAAGTGTCCAAATTGCAACCGTCTGGATCCCCGTACGCATCAGCCGATATGCGTGGATCCTGTGCATCGTCTGGCTCGCGAATGGGCTGATTTGTCTCCCCTGTACGAATCTGCCGCTGCGCAACCGAATGCCACAACAGCCACTCTCCCTAGCGTCGATAACGACCCTTCTCATGCGCGCATGCAGTTGGCCTTGGCGACACATCAACGCGTGATGGCTCTTCCTGTTGAACTCAAGGTTGAACTTCATAAGCGCCTGGCGCTCTCCTGCGCCGCGTTCTGTTTTGCTCTGATTGGAATGCCGCTTGGCATTCGCGCGCACAGGCGTGAATCAACCATTGGCGTGGCAATCGGCTTGATCATTGCCTTGGTATTCTACATGGCCATCATTCTGGCTGAATCCATCAAGAATCCGGCGGTTCACCCTGAATGGATTCCTTGGATTCCGGTTGCCGTGTGTATTGCTGTTGCCGCCGTTCTCATTCCAAAAAACCAATAAAGGGCTGGCATTGGGCTTCTTTTATGCTATTTTCTGCTCTGCTTACCCTTGTTTGGCTGAAATAACACCCGCGGAGAGGTTAGTTCCATGGTCACCATTCATCCCACGGCCATTGTTCATTCCGGCGCACAACTTGGCGAAAATGTTGTTGTTGGTCCATACTGCATTGTCAACGAACACGTCAGAATCGGCGATGCCTCCGTTCTCAAGTCGCATGTGGTGGTGGATGGACATACGACGCTGGGCCGCGAATGCGAAGTGTTTCCTTATGCATGCGTAGGCTTCAAGACACAGGATCTGAAGTTTGCAGGCGGCGCCACGTTTGCCGTGATCGGAGATAAGACGGTTCTGCGCGAATTTTCAACCGTCCATACAGGCACCAAGGACGGCGAAGTAACCCGCATTGGATCAGACTGCCTGATCATGGCCTACTGCCATGTGGCGCATGGCTGTGAACTGGGCAACGAAATCATCATGTCCAACGCGTCACAACTGGCCGGCGAAGTGAAGGTGGAAGACCGTGCCATTATCGGCGCCATGACGGGCGTACACCAATTTTGCCGGATTGGAACCATGGCCATGATCGGAGCCATCTCCAAAATACGCCAGGATTGTCCCCCTTATATGATGACTGAAGGAAACGAAGCTACCGCCGTTATCGGCCCCAATGTTGTGGGTCTTCAACGCCGGGGATTTTCCCAGGAAGTGCGCACTGCGCTCAAGGAAGCGTATCGCATTCTTTATCGCGAGGGTATGAATCGCTCCCAAGCGATGGAACGCATCCGGTATGAGGTGGCGGACCTTCCTGAGATCCGTCACTTGATCGAATTCTACGCGCAGAGTACGCGTGGCGTTGTTTGAGCCTGCCGGCAGGATAAACCAGTCTCTCGATCCTCCCTCTGGAAGGCGTGAAGTTAGTTCATCAGACTGTGGATGGGCGCAGGAATATGCCCGCCCCTGCGAACAAAGGCGGCAGCGCCTTCCGGACAAGCTGGCTGGATGACCACGCCGGAGCCGAAAAGGCCTCCAAAGTCAACAAAGTCGCCTCGTTTGGCGCCCGGCACAGGAATCACACGCACGCCTGTTGTCTTCCGGTTGGCAATACCGATAGCCGCTTCGTCAAGAATGATGCCAGCCAACGCTTCGACGGAGATATCGCCTGGAAGAAGAATCATATCGAGCCCCACGGAACAAACCGCCGTCATGGCTTCCAGTTTTTCAAGCGTCAAGGTGCCGTCTGCAACCGCCTGCGACAGGGCATGATCTTCCATCACAGGAATAAAGGCGCCGGACAACCCCCCCACCGAACTTGAGGCAAATGCGCCGCCCTTTTTGACAGCATCGTTGAGCATCATGACGGCGGCTGTTGTTCCGGGCGCGCCGAGACGTTCGATGCCCAAGCTTTGATAAATCTCACCGACGCTGTCACCAACCCGCGGGGTTGGAGCGAGAGATAAGTCCACCACGCCAAACGACACACCCAGACGTGTAGCCACTTCCCGGCCAATGAGCTCCCCGGTGCGCGTCACACGAAAGGCCGTGTGCTTGATCTCCTCCGCCAATTCGTCAAGGGTGGCCGCCGGATCGCTGCGCAACAGGCGATCAATCGCGCGTTTGACAACACCCGGCCCACTGACCCCAACGTTGATCACGCGATCCGCCTCGCCCGACCCCAACATGGCGCCGGCCATGAATGGATTGTCTTCCGGCATATTGGCAAAAATCACAAGTTTGGCGGCCGCAAACCCCCTCTGCTTGCGGCTCGCCTCCGCAGCTCCGCGAATCTGCGCCGCAGCCAGGCGCACCGCATCCACGTTCAACCCGGCGCGCGTGGTGCCCACGTTCAAGGACGCGCACACGCGCTGCGTGCATGAAAGCGCCGTTGGAATGGATTCAATCAATACGCGCTCGCCAGGCGTTATCCCCTTTTGTACCAAAGCGGAGAATCCACCGATCAAATCCACATGCACGTCCTCTGCCGCAAGGTCCATAGCCTGCGCCACCCGCACGGCCGTTTCAATAGAATGTCCCTCCAACAGAATGCTCACCGGCGAAACCGCCACGCGCTTGTTCACAATGGGCAAGCCATAGCGCGCCGCCATCTCATCGCAGAAGCGAACCAGATCCCGCGCCTGGGTGGCAATATGTCTCCGTACGGAAGCAACCAAGGCATCTGGATCACGAGTCGCGCAACCGTTCAGATTGATGCCAAGCGTCACCGTACGCACGTCCAGGTTCTCCTCCTGAACCATGCGCAAAGTGGTTAATACATCCTGTCGTTCAAACATGATTTTTCATTCTATAAAGTGTGAGGCAGATTATCTGCATGTCATTCCGCCCGGCATTACGGTTGTTCGGACGGCTTGTGTTCCAGCAGTCGCTTGATCGGACCCACCTCGGTTGTGGCGCGGAAAATATTCTCGTGGTAAAGGGCGGCAGTGAGTCCGCGCGCGGACATTCGGTTTCGAAACGCCGCCTGTATCTGAACAGCATCCTGATGCCTGGGCAAAACCACTTGTGCGGTATAAATCACGTTGGCATCCTCCACGCCCACCTGCCAGTCCTCAATGTTGATGCCTTGTTCAACAAAGAATGCGCTGATCGCGTGAATGGTTCCCGGACGATCCGGCCCGCGAGTCATGGCCACGTAGCGGGCACCGCCCAGGCATGGCACAGAGGGCGATACATGGAAAGATTGCGTCATAATGGCCGCGGTCGCATCCAGGCGCGCCGCAAGTTCGGCGCGCAACGCATCAGAGGTCACAGAAGCGGGAAAGGTGGCCGTAAAAACAAGGCTGAAAAAACCGTCAACGATCGTTTGGCGAACGCCTTCGATGTTGCCATCGAGCGCAATAACACCGGCAGTGACATCGCACAAAATACCGACGCGATCAGGCATCAAAACAGCAACAACATGACGACTCACGGCAGACATGTGGCAAAATCCCTTCTTGGGTGTGCAGAACACCCAAATGCATAGCACTTATGCGGTCTCTTGGATATGTTTTCCAAGAGCCACAACCTGGGCAATATCGCCATCTGGCGGCAGGATGTCTCCAACATTCAGGATGGCTCGCCCCTTGAGCGCTGTGGTAATCCGGTCGCCAAAAGCAAGAATGTCCTGGGTGGGAAGATGCTGACAGAATAGCGTTGCCGGCACACCGCAATAGGCCTTCATCCCAGACGGCAGGGCCGCAGCCAACTCCTCAACCTCGTAGTTGAACATCGGCGCAGGCGTACAACCGTCTAGCAGGTCAAATCCGGTCTCGGCAAGAATCGGGAAGAAGCCCTTGAAGTTCCCATCCAAATGGGTGGAAACCAGTTTTCCTGCCGCATGAAGAATGGGTACGGCCTTTTGATAGAATGGAATGCAATAGGTTTTGTATTGCGGGGGTGAAATCAGAATTTCGTCGGCGTGGTCCGACAAGATGACAATCGGCGCGGGCGCTTGAGTTGCAAGACGAATAAGTTCCAGGTCCTTTTGCTCCTGAAACGCCAGAAAATCCTTGATGTACGCCTCTTCCTCAAACAGAGCGTAGGCCGTCTGTTCAAAGCCCAGATATTCATGCACGACTTTCCCGAAGGGTGACCGATGAATGGGCAAATCGCCAATGCCTTGCCCGCCCATCTCGTCCATAGCTGCCTGAACGCGACCAAAATTGGGTGAATAGCGGGTGGCATCCACCATTTCACGAATAATCTCAAGGTCGCGAGGTTCCTTGCAGAAATGCTCAACCGGGCACCATGAGCCATCCGCAGCCAGCCGGTCACGCCGGACCAATTCGCCTTTGGATGTCCGCAATCGCGTGATGCGCTCACCGGGCTCGTTCGTTGTCGCCAATTCCACGCCATTCACCAATTCCGTGTGATACCATCTGTAAAGATGAATCGGAAGACCCCAGTTAAAGCGACGGTAGAAATCCAGAAGCGTCCAGTCAGCATAGGCGTCTGGCATGCTGCCACGAACCTTGTGAACGGGATGGGCATCACTCAGAAACGTACCGTATCCACCAACCCGTGACATTCCGGGTTCGCACCTCTGGGCGCTGTACCAATCGGTGATGTCTGGAAAGAACGGCATCAAGTTGCTTTTGTCTGCGCCACGCATGACAGCCATGAAATGTTCGCGATGCGCCATTGCAACGATCTCCTCCAAAGAAAGCGATAGTATAGGACACGGCTTTAGAACAGGGGAAGGCCTATTTACCCCGGATCAGCTTGCAAACACCCGTAGGTGAATTCTGGCAGACGTGGCGTCTGCCTGTTACATTCATGTTGGCGCATGAACGGCAATCGGCTCTCATTTTACAGGATATGCCCCTCATGACAGACGGCCACATACCGAATGATTTGAATGCGCTCTTGCGAATACTCCAAGCCGTTTTGGACAACCATGTGCCCTCCACGCCGCCCAGTGATTGGGCGGCTGTGTTTCGTCACGCACAGGCACACGGAGTAGACAGCTACCTTTACCCGTTCATTCGCACATGGCCTGAGCCTGTGTGTCCAAATCCATCAACTATGAATGCCTGGCGCCTGGCCTTCTTGCAAGCCGTCAGTGATGCCGCCCGGATATCCGAACAAACACGCGAAATGCTGCAAGCCCTGCATGCGGAAAAAATTCAGGTTGTTCCGCTCAAGGGAATCTGGCTGGCCGAACATGTGTATGACGATCCCTCCGCGCGCCCCATGAGCGACATTGATTTGCTGGTGAACCCGGATACCTTTGAACAGGCATGCCGTGTTCTGAACGATCTGGGCTACGCAGCCCATGATCCTGCTCGAGGAACGCGTGTACATGGCCAAACCAAGCACAGCCTGCTGACGCGACCCAATGCGGCTTTACCGGTTGAACTTCATGAAGAACTCTGGTGCGATCAACAGCCCTTTGTCGGCCCACCCGATTTCAGACATGTCTGGAACGGCTTGGAACTTTCACAACTCTGTGGACAGCCGGCATGGTGTTTTCCCTTGAGCCGTTTGTGGGTTTATCTCGCATATCACATTCTTTGGCACGGCATGGCTGTGCCTCTGCGTAGTTATTTGGATGTTGTGCTTCTCATGCGCCGTTATGAAAAAATGTTGAATGCCGACGCGATTCGGGCGGAAGCAGAGGCCTGGAGCCTGCCGTTTGCCGCGCGCTTTGTTCCCCGCGTAGCCTGTGATCTGTTTGGTTGCGAAGTTTCATCTTCCGAAGAGAAGTTGCTCACGCCGAGCGATGCGCACAGAAAAGAAAGGAGCGCGGCCATGATGGCCGCGCTCCTGTCACTTCAAACACACGGAGAGAATGAGTCTATCTTGTTTTCCTCTTTTCGTCAGGCAAGCCGGCGGCAACGGATTCAAATCGCTTGGGCCAGCGCTTTTCTTCCTCCGGCAAAGATTCGTTCAGACTATCCGCAGGGTGTGCGTTGCTTCGGACTGGCGGGAGGTTACATCCAGCGCATGTTTGATTTGATTGCCAGGCGCGGCTTATCCCTGTTTGATCCATCATCACGCCGAAAGGCCTTGGATGCCAGGGATCGTGATTTCTTTGTCCGCCTTCAGCTCATCACTTGGATGCGCGCGCAAAACCATCCGAGCCGGTAGTCATCTTCAATCACTGCTTCTCCTCGGGATGATAGACCTTCGGATAAAACTCCGTCAGAAACTCCCGTAGCTTGGCCAGTTGCTCCTCATTGTTAAAGGGGCGGTTTGCGCCGATGGAAATATAGGCCCAACGAGCCGCACGGTGATGAGCGATGCGTTCCCAGGTTGACCAGAACATGCGCATCACATGCCAGGGCGTCTCCCGATGTTCGCTCATAAACCAGTAAACGAGCCCTGACGTGCCCGCGCGGCCATCCGATTGAATGCGGCTCATTTCCACGCGCTTGAGCTTCAACGGCTCCCGACCGGGAAGCGGAATGCTGATGGTATCAATCTGGTTCAGGCTGAACCCTTGCGCAGGAAGACAGTTTTCAGGCTTGTGAATGCTGTCGCGCGACAAGCCGGTCACCACGACGCTGACGCTCCAGTTTTCGCCATCCGACATCACATAGTCACGCTTCATAATAATCGTATCGTCGGGGAGCAGCCGTTTTTCACCCAACGAGACGGCAAACAACGGGCCGCCGCAAACTTTGCACCGGCAGTCGTTGGTTCTGGCCATAATCTCACTGATCATCAGCCGATGCTCTGTCTGACCGACGGTTGTCTGGGCATTTTGCAATGCGGTGGCCTTGTATGTGCTCAAACACTGGGCATTATGACAAAACCAGGGTTGATCTCCCCACCAGGCACCCACATTGGCCGGCAATGTGGGTGATATGAAGGTAATCGGTTTTTCAACAAGATGTGGCTGGTGGTTGGCCATAATGCCAATGCCAAGAACCATCAGTGGAACGCACAGCATCCATGTGTATCGCGCGCCGAGCGCCACAGGCTCTGCCGGTGAAGATGAGATGGATGCGCCCGGCTTGGATTCGATCCATGCAGGCAACGGAAGCCGAGCAATCCAACGCCCAACCTCCATGATCAAAAGGACGGCCACAACAAACGGAATATACATGGCGGCGCTCTCATGAAACCGGGTCGCAGCAACTTGCCCCCAATGCTTCGCAACACAGGCAACGCTCATGACCCGCACGACGTTGCCGACAACCGCCAAGGGGATGGAACAAAAAAACAACAGCCATTTTCGAACCTGCGTTTTTTGCGTGAAGAAAGCATAAGCGGCTGTCAGGGCCGTCATCGCAAAAATAGAGCGAATACCACTACACGGATCTGCAACATCCAGATTGAAACCTCCTCCGGACGTGGAATGCAGCCCCGTGCCAACCCGAATAACATCCACGCCAAAACCATTCAACAGCACGGACGCAATGTCTGCCGAAAGCAACCGCAACCGAACCGTAAAGAAGGTAACGACCGTCTCCATGGGCATGGTCAGAAGCAAATAGCCGACTGGAAAGACCAGTTGACGCGCCACACCTGCGCCCCATAGGGCAAATGGAACCGCCCACAGCCAGCATAACATCGCCAGCAAGAGCAACCGCGCCTGTTCGGCAGCCAGGCCAATCCACAAAATCAACACGCCGAAAGCCACCCAAAAAAGTCCACGCGCACTGGGCGCGCCGGCGGCCTCATGCAGACTGTGGCGGCGAGTCCACAAGACATAGATGCTGACAGCGGGCATGATCCACGCATGCTCCATGTCGCGATAGGGAGACCACGTACTGGTAATCCACTTCAACACACTACCCGACACGCCATTGAGTTTGTCCGGCGAGACGAGATGCTGAATGCAGAAAATCCAGATGCCGATGGCCAGCGTGGCGATAATGGATATCCAACGCATCACCATCAATCGAGAGACTTTCTGATTCCATGTCATATCATGAATGGGTTGCATGGTCCCTCCATCTGAACGAGAACGGCTGTAACCGGATTAACTTCGTTCGGGCTTCATCTCGCACAACAAACCGCAGCCATCACCCGATGCCGCACTAAGCAACAAATCATGCGCCTGCCAACTTCGCCTCAGGAATAGCCTTGCTGATCGTGGCGCGAATCTCTTCTCCGCTTGCCTCATGCGCGCACAGGTCGCGAAAGTGTCCAAGTGTTGCTTCCAGTTCCTCGGTTGAAGCTTTTGCGATTTTTCCAATGAAGATACGCGGGTGCTTCGTCTTGGCGGCTTTTTCATCCGCCGTTGAAAGCTCCTCGAACAACTTCTCGCCCGGACGAATGCCGGTAAAGGTGATGGCGATGTCCTCATGTGGTTTGAGGCCTGAAAGCCGAATCATTTCCTCCGCCATGTCAACAATGCGAACGGGCTGGCCCATGTCCAATACAAAGATTTCGCCGCCCTCCGCCATGGCTGCCGCCTGCAGCACCAAGCCGGACGCCTCCGGGATCGTCATGAAATAGCGAATCATATCCGGGTGCGTAATCGTCACAGGGCCCCCATTCCGAATCTGCTCCCGAAAAAGAGGCACAACGGAACCTGCGGACCCCAGAACATTGCCAAACCGAACCGCGACAAAGCGCGTTTTGTCGAAGCGATTCAAATCCTGCAAAGCCAACTCCGCCAGCCGCTTTGACGCGCCCATGATGGATGACGGATTGACCGCCTTGTCTGTGGAAATCTGGACCATCTTTTCAACACCAGCCTCCAGCGCAAGTTCTCCCAGCCGCCGAGTCGCCAGCGTATTGTTTTTGATGGCCTCGCAAGGATTGAGTTCCATCATCGGCACATGCTTATGCGCCGCCGCATGCAAAATCACGTGGGGCTTGTGCTGGTTCAAGATTCCCGCCATGCGCGTCTCATCGTTGATGTCCGCGATCAATGGAACCAGATCAATATCGTTGCGTATGTTCCTCAGTTCACGATGGATCTCATACAGGGCAGGCTCGGAACGCTCAACCAAGAGCAGCTTGGCCGGACCAAACCGAATCACCTGTCTCGCCAATTCCGTTCCAATCGAGCCGCCGGCCCCAGTGATCATGATTTTTCTTCCGCTCACAAACCGCGCCAATTCGGGTTCATCAAGCGTAACCGCATCGCGGCCAAGCAAGTCGGCGATGTCCACATCGCGAATGCGGTTGATGTTCACAGCTCCTGTCACAATCTCGAAATAGCCGGGGATGATGCGCACGGGAACAGGTATTTCCTCGCACGCGCGCGCGACATTGCGAATAATTTCGCGAGAGACGCTCACCATCGTCACAATCACTTCATCCACGCCAAGTTCCAAGACCCGCTCCTTGAGGTCTCGAACCTTGCCGAGGACCGGGATACCTTGGATGATTGACTCTTGCTTCAAGGAATCGTCGTCCAGAAACCCAACCACCTGTGTGCAGGGACTGTTGATGTGCAAATCCTTTGCCACCGCGTTGCCGGCGGACCCGGCGCCTACAAGCAACACCCGGTGTCCGGCATGCTCGGTCTGCTCACCCATGAAAGAGCCGTGTTCCAGGCGCTTCGCGTGTTCTGCCATCGCACGACGAGACAGACGCGCACCGCATAAGCCAAAAAAGAACAAAAAGGCGTTCAACACAATAATACTGGAGGGAACCACCGCCGGAAGGTTCGTTACGGCCACCACCAGACGGCAGATTCCAAAAAATCCCGCAGAAGCAACAACTCCGTAGCCCAGGCGTGGAAGATCGCCGATGCTGATGTACCGCCAGACCAGCTTGTAACAGCCAAACGCCATCAACGCGAACATCTGGCAAACGAGCACAAACAGAATGATGTCCCATCTCAAGTCTTTAAGCAGCAGGGTAATTTTGAAATTGTCGCGCAACGTCCATGCGAAGACATAAGCCACCAGCATGATGATGAGATCTATGGTCATTTGCATGCGGCGGTCAAAAAACCACGCGTGTCGTCCACTTGTTCCTTGGTTTTCCATGCTCATCTCCCTGATCTCTCAAATTTTTTGCGCGCTATCCATGCGCGCAGCGGCGGATGATGCCTGCCACGCGAAGAATGTCATTCCTGGTCATGCTGCTTCCCGAAGGCAGGCACAGGCCGTTTTGAAAAAAGCTTTCGGACACGGCCCCGCCGACAACGCGGCATTTCGCAAACACGGGCTGCATGTGCAGGGGCTTCCATACCGGTCGGGCCTCAATGTTTTCAGCTTCCAGCGCAAGACGCACGCTTTCGGGAGTCATTCCGGCCACGGAGGGGTCAATCACCATCACCGTCAGCCAACGGGAACTGCGTCCGTAGGGGGCTTCGGGCATGAACGTCAAGCCGGGCTGGTCGCACAAGATTTCCTGATAAACACGAAATACCCAGCGTCTTTTTTCGACATGATCCGCCAGCGAGCGCAATTGTCCCCGGCCGATTGCGGCCAGCACATTGCTCAAACGGTAGTTGTATCCAATCTCCGAATGCTCATAATGCGGAGCAGGGTCGCGCGCCTGCATCGCCAGAAAACGCGCATGCGCAATCAGTTTGCTGTCGTTGGAGGCCAACAGTCCGCCGCCTGCCGTGGTCAGCACCTTGTTGCCGTTGAACGAATAAATGGCCACGGGCGCGCCCGCGCCGACGGGTCGGCCCTTGTATGTAGCGCCCACTGCTTCAGCCGCGTCCTGCACCACAGGCACGCCATACCGCGCGCAGACCGCAAGAATGGCATCCTGATCGCAGGATTGACCATACACATCCGTGGGCACGACCGCCTTGGGCAGCTTGCCTCTTTTTGCGCAGGCAGCCAGTTCCGCCTCCAACAGCGCAGGATCCATATTCCATGTGGCGGCATTAGAATCAATAAAGACAGGCGTCGCGCCAAGATAGATCACAGGCGTCACACTGCCGATAAAGGTGAGCGTGGAGGCAAGCACTTCATCGCCAGGACCCACGCCCACTTCGCGAAGCGCCAGGTGCATCGCGGCTGTTCCGCTCGAGACAGCAAGCGCATGCTTAAAACCCACCGTGCGCGCGAATTCAGCCTCAAAAGCTTCCAGCATGGGACCCACCGGCGCCAGATAGTTGCTCTCGAATACCTGTCTGACAAACTCTTTTTCCAACGCTCCAGCATGAGGTGGCGAAAGATAAATCCGCTCCTGTTTTGGCTGTTCTTTCTTCATTCTAATTCCGTTTTCTGCTGTCCACAAAAAAGCGCGTTTTATCGCGCGCGCACAATGCTGTTGCCATCGGCAATATCCGTAACTCCAATTGCGCCCGCGCCCAATACACTCCATTTTCCCATCTTCCGTCCGGGAAGCAAGACGGCATTCGATCCCATCAGCGCGCCTTCGCCCAGGACAACATTGCCGGACAGGCGCGCGCCCGGACACAGTTGGGAAAAATCTCCCACATGGGCGTCATGACCGACCGTCACATGCTGGTTGACCAGAACAAACCGTCCAATGTGAACACGCGTGGAAATAACAGCATAAGGGCCGGCAAACGCGCCATCGCCCACATCCGCATCCGAAGAAATTAATGCGGCAGGATCCACGACTGAAACCGGCATCCATCCACACGCCGCAACACGGGCCGCCAATTTCTGCCGCGCCACATTGTTCCCAACGGCAATGTGCGCCCGCGTCCCCGGGCCCAGGGTCCTCGCCGCCTGTTCGATGGAGCCCAGCAGCGGCAGGCCGCCACACAAGCCAGACTGCTTGTCTGACGCGTCATCGCAAAACCCGGCGACTGCCAACCCAGCCCTTCGGCAGGACCACAACACCTCGCAGCCAAAACCGCTCGCGCCAATCAGAATCAAGGACATGGCATTACCTTATCACAGATTATTCTGTCCACCATCCGTCTTTCCAGCAAAGGGCGGCATGGTGGCATGATCCGCCGAGCAGATACCGTAACCCATGACGACCATCCCAAGAGTCCGAACGAGAATCCGCATGTCCAGACACCACGTGTGGTGCTCCACATACCACACGTCCAAGGCCAACCGATCATCCCATGTCTGGGCATTGCGGCCATTCACCTGCGCCCATCCTGTCAGCCCCGGTCGAACGTCATGGCGTCGTGCCTGCTCCGTCGTGTACAGAGGAAGATACGCCATAAGCAGAGGCCGCGGACCCACGAGCGCCATATCCCCGCACATCACATTCCACAATTCGGGCAACTCGTCCAGACTGGTCCGGCGCAACCAGCGGCCAAAAGTCGTCAGGCGTTCTTCATCCGCGCCAACGCCTTGACGCATGCTCCGAAACTTGATCAGTCTGAAGGGCCGGCCATGCAATCCTGGGCGCTCTTGGACAAAAACCACGGGCCTGCCCATGCGCAGCCACACAAGCGCCATCACGATCATCGTCAGCGGCGCCCAGATCGGAGCGGAGACAAGGATCAAAAACATCTCCCATGCCCGTTTCACAACCGATCCTCAATTCTTTTTGCCTGACGCAGTACGATGCGATGAAAGAACGCGCCGGACCGTCTGACAGACATAGTCCAATTCCTCTTCGGTCATGCTCGGATACAAAGGCAGACTCACGCATCCACGCCAGTGTCGCTCGGCATTCGGAAACGCCTCCGGCTTGAGCCCATACTGCCGGCTGTAGTAGGTCATGCGATGAAGCGGCTTGTAGTGCACCGATGTTCCCACGCCAGCCATGTTCAGGGCTTGAATAAAAGCATTGCGCGTCAGCGGAGCGTCGTCATGCAGAACAATCCAGAACAAGTGCCACGCGTGATCCTCATGGGGCGTCCGGCAAACCGGCAGGTCAATGTATGGAATGTCCGCCAGGTGCTTGTAGTAGTAGTCGGCGCATTCCTGCCGAGCCACGCGCAAGGCAAATGCCCGGTCAAGCTGGGCAAGCCCAATCGCCGCGTTGATGTCCGGCATGTTGTACTTGAATCCTGGCGCGACAACATCATATTCCCAGGATGCCCCCGGCGTCTGAAACCGGTTCCAGATGTCCCGGTCAATACCATGCAGGCGCATCACCTTGACCCGGCGATAGATCTTCTCGTCGGTGGTGACCAGCATGCCGCCCTCGCCGGTGGTGATCGTTTTGTTGGCATAAAAACTCAGGCATACCGCATCGCCATGTGAGCCGATCATCTTTCCATTCAAGCGGGATGGAAAGGCATGCGCGGCATCCTCAATCACCCGAACCCCGCGCGAATGGCAGAGCGGAACAATCCGGTCCATATCCGCAGCCTGCCCGCCAAAGTGGACAACCATGACCGCCTTGGTTTCCGGGTGGCTGTCCAACGCGGCGGATATGATTTCCGGCGTCAGCAGGGCCGTGCCATACTCGACATCGAGAAAGACAGGATCCGCGTCCAGATAGCGAAGCACTTCCGCTGTAGCCGTGAACGTCAGCGTCGGTACAAAGACCTTGTCGCCAGGACCGATGCCAGCCGCCTCGGCAGCCAGGTGCAGGGCAGCCGTGCACGAGTTCACGGCACAGGCGTACGGCACATCCAGGATGGAGGCCATGCGGCTTTCAAATTCCATGCACTTGCCTGCGGTGGTCAGCCAGCCGCTTTCGATCACCTGCCGCACATAATTCAACTCCTCGCCATCGCAGCAGACCTTCGAGAATGGAACGCGTGAGAGCATGGCGTTATCCTTGTCTTGCCAGTGACTCATTGGGCATTTGTTATGCCTGTGAATCAAGGTGATTTTGGCGTTTTTGCAACAACGGCGCAAGCGGTCTTGAACAGAATCAGCAGGTCTCCCCAAAACGTGCGGCTCTGCACATAGCGCGCGTAGAGGTCCAGCTTGTGCGGCAAGATGGTCTCGCGATAGAGACGCTCCGGATTCAGGGACGCCGCCAGCGTCTCCTCCTCGTTGCGAAATGCGATGGATGCCGGGTCTGTGATGCCGGGGCGCACCGATAACACGCCGGCCCAACGATCAGGATAGGCCTCCACCCATTGGCGCACTTCCGGACGCGGCCCCACCAACGACATCTCTCCGATCAACACATTCCAGAGTTGCGGCAGTTCGTCGATCTTCCATGCCCGAAGAAATTGGCCCGTGCGTGTCACACGCCGGGCCGAACCGGCGTCAAAACTCCCCTGCTCCGTTCCCCGCAGTTGGGTCATGGTTCGAAATTTGAACAGGCGAAAGGGTTTTCCGTTCAATCCCACGCGCTGCTGTAGAAAAAGGAATGGCATGCCGTCGTCGAGCACCACAGCCAAAGCGGTCACCACAAGCACCGGGGAGAGCACAAGCAGTCCCAGCAGGGACGCAACACTATCAAACAACCGTTTCATGCGAGGGCGGTTTCGCGCAGCCTAGCCTCAGGGTTGGGCATCAAGAAGCTGCTGGTAGTGAATGTCATAGTAAAGCGTAGCGTAAGACATGACCAATCCGATCGAGGAATCCGGTAATACCACCATGGAGGCATACATGCATGCGCCAGAGGAGGAGCCGGGTGGTGCCATCCATGGCGTCCACGTCGCTCCACGATCCCACGAGACGGTATAGCCGGCATAGAAAGGGCTTATTCCCCGCGCGCAGAGAATCAGAGCACCCGAATTGGCCAAGCAAATGGCTGCACGGCCATTGGAAGAAGCCACAGTATTTGTGCCCACCATGCATGAGTACGGTCTTGGTATTGGTGTGGTTGGTGGAGACCAGGTTATCCCATTGTCAAAAGAATGCGTTTCTGAATAGCCATTACAAGGCCCGTGTAAAGTGTTGGTTATTGAACAATCCGTCCGCATCATCATCACAATCTCGCCATCTGGGTACTGCACTGCATTCGCCTCGGAATAAAACAAATTGTATGAATGGGCCAGATTCGTTCCGGCGGGCCGGTATCCACCCCACGTCTGGCCGCCATCACTCGAGAAAACCACGCCGACCTCGCCATGGTTATGCGGATACGTGGTGTGAATAGGTTGCATGATCTGACCATTGGACAATTCCAGAGGCTTGCTGCTGCAAGCGGAAAGTGTGCCGGTATAAAGATTGATCGGCGGGCTCCATGACACCGGCCCATTGGCTGTGGGTGTTCCAATCATGCAGCGTGGCAGAGTGGTGTTGGCTGTCGTGACTGGATTGGCACCATACTCAAAGAAAGAAAGGAGGAGCGTCCCGTTTTTGAGAGTCCTGATCTCTGGATCTCGCGCGTCCGGGTAAATACCGTAGAGCGAGTTTTGGGGAGCATAGATGCAGGTCTCACCTGTCCAAGTCGCACCCGTGTTGCTTGAAAATTTGGCATATAAAACGCCGTCATCGGATTGATAATGATCTGTTCCTTTGCGATATACGGCCATCAGGCGGCCATCCGGCAGCATGGTCACGCCTGGAAAAGCATTGTACTTCCCATCGCTTTCAACCACAGCAGCAACCGCTCCGAGCGTGATGTTGCTGCTCGTGCTGGTTGTCGTAGTGGTCGTGCTTCCGCTCGATGGCAGACTGCCTATCGGACTCACAGGGATATTGGTGCTGACTGTAGGTCCTGTCAGGCTTCCGGGTCCATTGCCAGCCACACTGGCCGTCGAATTGGTCGCGAGGGATGCGACCACCCGGTAATACATCGGAAGTTGTTGCTTCATAAGCCCCAATCCATCGGATGACGGAGGGATCGTATCCAGCGCAGCCAGAGTTTGAAAATTGGTCCAGGGCCCCTGTGCCGATGAACTCCATTGAACCCGGTAGCCCGTTGCATACTGCGAAACATTTGAAACACCGGCGAACGTAATTCGACCGTTTTGAGCGAGGGATGGAATCACCGTATCCTGGGCAGACGCCAACAAAACGAGCACAAAGGCGGTGATTCCGCTTCCAAGGAATTGATGCCTGCCTGTTCTGTTCATAACGACCACTTCATCCCAATTCGTCTTTCCTCTGAAACAGAATCTCGTACTCTGTTTGCACAGAGGCTATGTCAAACCCGATGCCATTCACCCACTCGCGCAATGGCACTTCATCATGACGAAACAGGCAATCCATACCACATGGATTGCGTAGAGCGCGCGGCATAACGACAGCGGCATTCGTCATGACAGCGACCACGCGGTAAAAAGCCGGACAGAGGACTGTAACCGTGCCGGTCCCGGAGGACAACGGCGGTATTGCGTCGAGCGTATGCAGGGAACTGAAATTCGTCCATGGCCCCATGACGGATGAAGCCCATTCAATCCGATAACCCATCACCTGATGAGTGGTGTTTGTGGAACACGTGAACGCCATGCGCCCGCTGTTATCAAGGGATTGAATGATCACCCCGTCTGCCGCTGCACGCCCAGCCAGGCAAAGCATGAAAATGAGGCAGAGACCCTGTTTTACCGGCATCCGTCCCATGAAACGCTCCCTAGTCAATCACCTTTGCCCCTACCGGCTGAGGCTTGAAAACATCTTCCCCAGCCTGCCGGCCGTGAAATGCAAGTCCGCCAATCCCATCAGAAATCCAAAACCATAGGACACTTGAAAAGCCACAACAACAATGGGAAGCACAGGCAGGAAGCGAATGCTGCGCTGCTGCACACATGCGACGAGCGTCGAAAAAATCACATACCCAGTATAACACATCCCCTCGCCTATGAGGAGCATACATGCCCAATGGTACCATGGCGCAAGCAAAGCCAACATCAAGATGGAGACAACAAACATGGGCGGCACAACATGCCGAATTTTTGCCGGCCGGCCATGTTTGGCCATCACCCGCACCTTCCAGTAACCATACTGAAAATACTGCTTGGAGAGCGCGGCGAGTGAACTGCGTGGCGCATACCAGCTCCGAATGTCCGGAGATTGCCAGATGGTGCCTCCACCCAAGTGAATCCGAAAATTGTGCTCGTCGTCCTGATTGCGAACCAACTGCTCGTCAAAAAAACCAAATCGATCAAACGCCGAGCGCCGCCAGCATCCATAGGGAACCGTGCCGACCAATCCCTCATAACCCACATTGTGAAAGGGTGCGCCACCAATCACCCATCCGCAGTGATAGGCTGCGGCAATGGCTTTCTGCATGAAGGAGGCGGCCTTGGTCCGGGCAGGGCCGCCCACATTATCAGCCTGTGTTTTTTCCAACGTCTCCACGCACTTTTGAATATAGTCCGGCGCATACTCCGTATGCGCATCCATTCGGATGACAATCTCCCCCTGTGACGCGCGAATGGCGGCATTTAAACCTGTGGAAGCAATCATTCCCGGGTTATTAATCAGATGCACAGTAATGGATTGTGCGGAACCCGTTGTCTGGGCGTCCTCGTTCATCGGCATCCTCCGTCTCTGATTCTGAGGTGCTTGCGTTTCATCGCGTCAGTTTTTCAACCTGCTGAGGGGGGGTTCGTTTCAAGAACACATCAAAAAGTCCGAAGAGAAAACCGATCCCATAGCTCAAATGAAAACTCAAGATGACGACAGGCAGTATGGGTAGAAGTCTCCAGCCTTTTTTTCTGGCAGCCTGCACGGACGCCAGGCCCACAAAAACCACATAGACGGCGATGCCAATGGCCAGAGCCAGGCGCGCATGGTTACTGAATGGACTCAATAACAATCCAAGCATCCCGGAAAACACCATAAACCCGGGAATAAGATGCCGGATCGAGGCATATGCGCGATGTTTGCGAATGACATGCACCTTCCAGTAGCCGTATTGGTAATACTGTTGAAAAAGGCTGTCCAGCGTCTGGCGCGGATAATACCAGCTTCGGATCGCCGGCGACTGCCAGATCTTTCCGCCCGAGCGAGTGATGCGCAGGTTCAATTCATCGTCCTCGTTACGCGCGAGAGTTTCGTCAAACAAGCCAACTCGGGTGAAGATCGCACGACGCCAGCATCCGTAGGTGACGGTGTCCACAAATCCAGCGTGCCCGATCTGATGAAAGCGGGCGCCGCCAACCACCATCGGAGCATGATATGCAGCGGCCACAGCCTGCTGAACATATCCCCGCACCCGAGTCCGGGCAGGACCGCCCACATTATCCGCACCTGTTCGAATGAGGGTTTCAACACAGCAGACCAGATAATCATCCGCATAGTCCGAATGCGCATCCGCGCGGATAATAATGTTTCCACGCGACGCGCGGATCGCGGCATTCAGTCCAGCGGAGATGCCGCGGGCGGGATTATCGATAACTCGCACACGCGGATCGGACTGCGCCAATTCCGCCAGCACCGACCGCGTACCGTCCTCGGACATACCGTCCGCAACAATGATCTCAAAGCCACACGGCAAGGGCTGTTGCCGCAACAGCGACTCGATGCAGGGGCGGATGTAATCGATTTCATTCCGGCAGGGAACGATCACAGAAACAAGGCCGATGTCTGCCGTCGAGCCCGACGCGGCAGCCAGGGTTGCTGATTGTGTGTCGTCCTGAAGCCGTACACGGGGATCCATCCGCGCAAGCTCGCGCAGAATCTCCAATGTCCGATCCGTGGATTTTCCATCCGCAATGATGATCTCAAAGCCGCCCGGTGGTGGCTCCTGATCCAAAACGGATTTCAGGCAACGCTCAATGTGCCTCGCCTCATTACGGCAAGGAAGAATCACGCTGACGCGCGGGTTGCGTGCCTGTTTTTCCTGCTCTGCGCCATTCTGCATAGAACCTATTGTCTCACAATTGGATGGGTCGTGATGCCGCACGTTGTGCCTGCCTTGTCGGCTGTTGCTCGGCGTTTTGAACCGCGCTGATAAAGGGGTGTTAAGAACAAACGTGGAATGTCTGGCCAAGATCAAGCCTCTCAGGTGGTCCGTGCGTTCCGTCGCGCGGGCATCGTGTCCACAAACATGCGCCTTTTGCCCGCCTGGCCCTGTGCAAAAAACAGTCCATCACGGTGCCATGGAATTTTCTGGTGGATTCTACTCATGATCCCGAATAGCCGGATTCCGCTCGGTGAATGACCGACCGAATCACCCCGCCGCCCAACAGCGATTCAGCCAAACTGCGAACCAAATAGAGTGCCATCGCTGTCGGCCATGCCCACCAAGGATAGGCAAGCCGAATAAATCGCAGGCGGTAGATGGGATTGGCCGTGGACTTGATATTGAACAGGGAGCTGATCCGCTGCCTGAACGAGAGGCGCCGATGAAACACATCCAGGCCGGTGTTTTTCGTCTCCACCCGCACGCGCGCGCCGGTGAAGATGTAAGCGGGAAAACCAAGCTTGCGCACGCGATTGGTGTACTCGTTGTCTGCCCCATAATGAGGCAACTCCCACTCCGCAACCAACCCTGCTCGGACCACGGCGGAAAAGGGAATCAACGTGCACCGCGTCGGCAGAAAGTCCACGGGAACCAGCGCATCCGCAGGCAGATCATCAGGACTGCTCCCGGCCAATGGATGCCGGTTGAGGGTGAGCGACCACGAGAGCACGCGCACGCCGCTGGAAACCACGCGCTGATCACCCACGGTCACTGCGGCAAGCTGGGCGCGGGGCGTTTGCCGGGCCTTGGCAATGAGAGCTGTGATGACATCGCCATCCCAGACAACATCCGCATTCATGAGAATGACAAATTCAGCCCCATCCGAATCTTGAAGCACATGACGAAGCCCCAGATTGATCAGACCGGACCAAAACAACCCGGAATGCCCGGCCAGTTCAATCACCCGAGAATCGGCGGCCTGCGCGAGATATCGGCTGGTTTCATCGCCAGGATTGCCGTTGGCAATGAGTATGCGCAACTTCTCATGTCGCACAGAGGAGAAGGAGGATACTAGACGCGCGATTTGCGCCGGTTCCCGGAACGTGGGGACGATCACGTATGTCAAAGCAAACGGCATATCGAACGAACCCTGTTATGCAGGACTGATTCAGCTCTTGGGCGTGATCCGAATGCTGTCATTTTGAACAGCAATATCCACATTGCTCTTTTTCGATCGAATAAATTCGAAAAGCTCTTCCAGACTCGGGTAGCCGGCCTCCCGCCCAAAACACCGAGCATCGTCAATCAAGATAACATGCCCAAAATCCGGAGCGTTCCAAATATGTGTGAGTTCCTCATAAATCGGTGTGTTCTTATCGCCTTTGGCAGTGACCTCTCCTGAATAATGTCCATCCAGCCAAAACAGAGCCGGCTGCTGTAGCCGGGCCATGATGTTCTTCAGCTCCACACCGCTGTCGCCACAAATCAGCTCGATGTTCTTGTCGCGCTTGAATCTTCGCGTGGCCAGGGCATGAAGTTCCTGACTCAACTCGATTGTGTAAATCTTCTCAAAATCATGCTTCATGGCTTCCACCATGTCGCCGAGGCATGTGCCGGTCTCAACCAGCACCTTCACACCGATTGTTTTCGCATAGGAGCGGATCGCCTGCTGTTTCACGATATGCGGCGGAGGCACGGGCTTCCCGGCTTTCTCCCATGCAGCCAACTCACCGGCCTGACGGCGCTTGATCGCCCAATTTCGGAGGATGTGGTAGAAGGGAGTATGCTTGAGTGCGTTCTTGATCCATGTGTGCATGTCGGTTTTTCTCCTTGTTACGCGACCCCGCTGGCTGCAAAACGTAGCGTATGTGCAGATGAAACTGCAAGCAGCAAGCCAACAGGTTCTAAGTCTTGATGATGCGCGCCGGATTCCCGGCCACAACAGCCCGTTCCGGCACATTCGAAGTCACAACCGCTCCGGCACCGACAATGGCTGCGCGACCAATGGTGACGCCTTTTAAAACCATCGCATTCATGCCAATAAAAACATCGTCTTCTATCACAACCGGAGCTGTGCGCGCCAGACCCGCCTCATCAGCGCAACCGAACCGGACTTCTGGATCGGCGGAGTGAAAATCCGTATCCACGACAGTGACGTTGGCGCCCATCATCACCCGATCACCGATGGTCATGGCGCCAGCCGCGCACAACGTCGCCCCGCTCGCGCGGAAATGGTCACCGATTTGAATGCGGGCATTCTCTCGCAGAGCGCGCAAGATTACCGGATGATTCACGCCCAAGGCCGTGTCCCGGCTTCGAGAGATGAGATAGGCGCCCTTCCCCACCTGAATCGTCGCTCCCGGCGCCACCGAGACAATGGGCAGGCCCCGCAGCCGCGCGCCGCATCCCATGCGGAGCGTCCCGCGCATACGCAAGAGCGCCAGCCAAATCTTCGCTGCCACTGAATCCATGAAAAACGCCGGGTAGCGATGCACGGAAAGAAGTTGCCGCACGGACTTGAAGAGAGGCTCCATGGATGTCTACTTTCTGTTTTGTTTGAGAAAACCAATGCTCACGCGATCAGTTTTAAAGAAGATCTTGGTATAATGTCTCGGTTTCATCCAACATTTTATTCACGGGAAAGACCTTTCGCGCATGCTCCTGTCCAGCCTGGCCAAGAGTGTACCGCAATTTGTCGTTCCGGCACAATTCGACTATGGCGGCAGCCAGAGCAACAGCATCGCCGTGAGGCACCAGTAGTCCTGTTTGACGGTTGACTACAACCTCGTTGTTCCCGCCATAATCCGTTGCGATTACCGGAGTGCCTGCGGCAATGGCTTCAAGCAGAGAAAATGACAGATTTTCCTTGAAAATGCTCGGCAGGACAAATAAGTCTGCCATTTTGTGCAGGTTAAAAACATCGCTTCGAGCGCCCAAAAAAGTCACGCGCCGGCTGTGTTCCATTCCGGCGAATCGCGCTTTGATTGCATCGTACTCGGAGCCCGCCCCGCTCCCTGCCACGACCAGTTTGACGTGCGCGAGGTCGCTTTCGTTTACCACGCGCTCCATGGCGTCGGCAAGTTCCATTAATCCCTTGTTTTTGCAGATTCTTCCAACAAAGAGAATAAGCGTGTCATCGAGATTGAACCCAAGCGACATTCGTATTTCAGTCCGGGTCTGAGTCACACTTGGAATCTGTATGCAATTATAGATGGTTTTTCTGAGCCGCGATCCCGACCATCTGCGGATTCGCCTATAGGTGCGTATGTGATTGCCCACCGTATAAACAGCATGCGACATGAGCAGGGTTGTTGCCTCCAGGATATGACATACAAACCACCGACGGATTCTGGCACCCCAGGAGACATATTCTGAAACAGAAAGTTCTGTTGAACTGTGAATCACCGTCACGATTCGCCTGACTCTAGCCAGGCGTGCGGCAAGCACGGCATGAAAGCCATCCGGTTTCAGGCCATGCACATGCACCAGGTCAGGCCTGAGATCCTTCAAAAGTGCTTTCAGGCGAAGTAGACTGCGTAAGTCAATGCTTCGAATCGCGTATGAAATGACCGCAAATTCATAGCGGTCTGCCAATGGACTGTGAATAATCTGACGGACCAGGACCGGCGGCCCGCCAATGAGGTCGAAAGCTTCAACCAGATGGACAATCCGGGGCCTGCAGGGCATATCCGTTCGCCGATCGTGATAGGCGATGCGGGGAAGATGTTTGGTTTCGTTCATGGCAGCCTAGAGACCTTCGGGCAAGCCCGCCTGGAGAGTATTGCCAGGATACAGCATGGTCTCATGTTTTTTTATGGTTTCCGCATCAAACCGGTACCGGATAATCTGGGCAGGCACACCACCAACAATGGCATACGGCGGCACATCGCGCGTCACAACAGCACCCGCAGCCACCACCGCGCCGCGATGAAGGGTCACGCCGTGCAATATCACAACACGCGTGCCAATCCAAACATCGTCCTCAATGACAACCGCCCCTTCATCCTGAGAGCGCCGTTCATGCGCGTCATACATGAATTGCCCAACGTTGGATATGTTGTGGTTATCTGTGCGAATGGAGACAAGGGGACCGATCAAAACTTTGTTCCCAATGGTGATCGGCTTGGAAAGTCCGCCAAAATCTGCACCGGGGCCGATATGAACGTCTGATCCAATGGATATGAGCCTCGGCTCAAAATGTGACTCGCGTCCGTCGATATACACATTTTCGCCACAGCGTCTGAGTTGCGCCACGATCATGCGCCTGATCAAGGCGTACTTAATGCGGTCTGCCAACGCATAAAAAAAGAAAAGCGTACGATAAAGGGACATAAACCGCATGGGTTAACTCCTTTTTCCTTTGTTTTTCACTCTCAAGGAAGCGACTGCCATGAAAGCATCATTTCCAATAGCACGCGTTTTCAACTTTGCCGCACCCTTCTGGCGTCTCCTCCGCGAGGGGGTAAATCCAGGCGTCATTAAAGTAGCGGTGGTCAATGGAGGCATTCGGCACCAGCCATCGCTTGCCGAGAACACCAAACATCAACTGCGTGTTGCCGCCCAAGTGAATGCCGATCTTGCCAAGTGACTTTGCAAACGTGCACAAGGGCAGCGAATAGGCGCCCGCGCCAACCAGCAGCACGTCAAACTCACGCTCCTGAATCCGGCGTTTCATGCCATCCAGGGCCGCAAACCAATCGGCAAACTTCGGCTTGGCTAGGTGGGGATAGGTGGGAGACTGCACGGTGCGCAGGTCAAAATCCGGCAGCACACTGGGCCGCCGGGCCCAGATGGCCGCACGCTTGGGATATTGGAGCATGATGGTTTTGGAAAAAGGACTGACCACCACAACACGTTTCCCGGCTAGATGCGCGGACCAGGGATTTTCAAAGATGTACGGTTCCAGCCCATAACTGTGAAACACACGCGCCTGCGGCGCATAGGTCCGGATCAGCCATCTTTCATGCAGGTTGAACCAGACGCCGAAACCCGTCATGGCTGGCATCACCTCGTTCACCCACGTCTCGCCCCACCGAGCGTACGTGTCGTACGCGTCCGGAAAGACGCCGGAAAACTCAAGCAGCGTCCTTCGGTGTACAACCGTCCTGACATCACGGTCAGGAGCGTGGCGTGTCTTTAGATAGGCGTACACCGTCTGAAGTTCCGTGGAGCCCAGCTTGCCCATGGCGGCCGGCTCGCCCGATTTGATGGCCGTCGCGATTCGATCATTGCCCACATGTGCCCGACTTTGAAAAACGTCGCATGATCCATAGCTGAGTTGCATCAAAAGCCGCTTGGCTGTTTGTGCCCATGCCGAATGCCGGATGATTCTGGGAATACGCATGCGTTCTCCATTACTCTCCTGTGTGCACCGCGCGTCCCCGCGCGGTAGGTCCTATACTCACCTGTGTAGCGCGCGGTGCCATCCGTTCCCCTAGACTCTCAACCAGCGCGTCGGATAAAAATCGGGGTTTGCAGCGGGTGCCGCCGGACACACAATACAGCTTTCCAACACCGAGGATCTCCTGCGGCGTTGTTCCCCAAGCCATGCGGCCCACCAGCTAAACGAACTGTTGGCCACAATGGCATGCCGGCAGAGCGTCATCAGGTAGAAATCCAATATGGGACTCGCACAGTCCGAGTCCGCGTGATCAACAACCGTCCAGTGTGTCCCGAGCGGAACAACCAGCCGTTCGCGCACCCACTGGGGATCGTCGCTGAACAGGAAGAAATGAGCGCCGGGCACCACGCTACGAATCCATGCAATGGCATTCTGAAAATAGCTCATGGGCAACGAAAAAGATCCGTCTTGACGGCCGGGTACCTCGCGATAGCTGCGCACATGAATGGCCACAGAGTGCTCACTGTCGTTAATCTGCAGCGCTAGCGGCGTGCGGGCCAGGCTTGGCACATCCATGGGCATCAGATCGTCAAACAGGGCGAAGGCATCATCCAGAAAATATCGCTCGTCCTGCCAATAGCCATCCAAAGTTCCGGTCTTTCCGCGCCACGTCACCACATCGGGCAGAAAGCGCGGTGGAACTGTTTCAAAAAGCCAGCGGTCGGCGCGCCATCCCAGCGTCCGGCGCAGATGCGTGTGCAGGCGGCGCAGGCGCAGCATCTCCAGCGATGCGCCGGCGGCCATCCCATCCACGCGAATGGAAAATTGCGACAAGAGATAGGGCCGCCGATAAACCGTGTCCAGAGCAAGCATGGACGGATCAAGCATCAGCCGGGCGCCACATCGGTCGGCCAGAGCGCGCGCGGTGGAATAAATGAAGCACTGGTTCCCCAGCCCGCCATACACGCGGGCGGTGATGCAAGGTTGTTGGAGATCTTTCATGATCAGGATTCGGGCTTCTTGCGCAGGAGATCGCTCACAAACTGGGCCAGCATCTGGGCATTCCGGTTGCCGTCCAGATGTTCACGGGCAAGACGAAAACTTCCATGGGAGAACAGTCGCAACTGCATGGGATCGCCGATCAGGGTAGCCAGACGATGCGTCAAGCTCTCCACATCACGAAACCGGTAGGTCCAACCAGCATGAAAGGTATTGAGCAGCACAGCGGTCTCTCCGATCAAACAGCAGAGCACAGGCAATCCAGCGCAGCAGTAATCCGCCAGCTTGTTGGGCACCCCCACGCCGGACGCAGGATCCATGGGAATCAGCCCGACATCAACCCGGCTCATCTCCTCCGCAAGGGCATCGCCCTGTAAAAAACCGTGGAAAAAGACCCCGGTTCCCTCAGCATCAGCGGCTTCAACACCCAAAGCAGACGCCAAGCGGCGCAATCGGCGCTCGTGTGGTCCTTGTCCGGCGATATGCAGGGATATCGGCTGCTGGTCCTGTCGCAATCGGGCGATGGCCCGAATGGCTGTCTTGAGGTCGTATGTCCTACCCATGGCTCCCAGATAGAACACACGAAGCGGACGCCTGGCATCAAACTCCTCAGGAAAAAAACGGGTTCCAACCTCTAAATCTAGCTCCGTCCCATGACAAGAAAGGTGCGTAGGCGCCATGGCACCGCGCGCCACGGCTGTCATCAAATAGGTTTGCGCGGTGCTACTGATTCCATCCGCCCCCAGACTCGCCTCGCGCGCCTGCCTGAAGAGGGAGGCGAAACACAACCGCCCCAATATGTGCCGCAGATGATCCGGACCTGGAAACAGTCGTAAAAAAGTTTCCGGCCAGGCATCCTGAATGTCCAGCACAACCGGACATCCCCATTTCTGGCGCAAACGAAACGCATGATGCGCGGTCTCAATCGGCGGCAGGCTCACCACAATCCCATCCGGTCGGGCGATCGCGCCTGACTCCACGGCCCGGCGCGCATCAGTTTCCCAGCGCTGTCCAAACACCCGATGATTCCACCAGCGCGCAAAACTCACATTGCGCGAATATGGAGGAACCTGCACCAGGCGAATATCGAACCCTTCCGAATGCCGCATCGCCGTCGCTTGCGAGGGGAATATCCGGCGGCTTTTGAGGCGATGGCTGAAATCGCTGGACCACCAGGTCACCACGTCCCCACGTGCAACGCATGCGCGGCACAGCCGCCAGTAACGCATGGGCCGGCCCGCTTCACCGGGAAGATCGTCAAAAGGATTGACAATCCAGATATTCATAATCATGCCGTCGGCTGAGCGCGAAGCCTGTTTTGCAGGGATTCACACAAGCGGGCATACTGGCCCGCAATGTTCACGATGTCATATCGCGCCTGAACAAGTTCAAAGGCTTGCGCCTGCATCTGGCGAAGGTCCTCTGCCGGCATTTCTGCCAGCATTTCCAAAGCCGTCGTCCACTCCTCCGTCATACGGGAACAAATGGCCCCGGCACCGTGCTTCTCCAACTCCTGAAAATTCGCCTCCGGCGTGGTCAGGATCGCACATCGACAGGCCATGGCCTCGAGAATAGCCATGGAAAATCCCTCGCCACCGGTTGGCAGAACAAAGACGTCTGCTCGCTGCAAAAGCGCCGCACGATCGCGCCCGGCGAGATGATCCAGCACATGCACACGGCCGGCGCATCCATGAGTCTCCGCAAACAACCTGCATGCTTTCTGCAAATGCTCCTGATCCGGTCCGGCCAAGATCGCATGCGCATGAGGAGACCGTTTAGCCATTTGTACAAAAGCCTCCACAAACAAATCGGGACCTTTTAATTTCGAGAACCGCCCCATCCAGGCAAAAACCCGCGCATCGGCTCCCATTTGGCTGAGGATGGCAGCCAACTCGGCGGACGGCTGCGCGGGTGTCGTCCACTCCGCCATCGACACGCCATTGGGAATGCAGGCAATCTTAGATTCTGGAACCCATTGCCGGTAGACTTCGGCTTCGCGTTCAGAAAGCGCAATGCACGCGTCCGCGCGACGCAGACATGATTTCTCGACCCACTGGATGTACAGGCGCTTGAAAAAGGCATTTCGCCCTAACCTCCTCGGATCCAGGTTTCCCTGTTGCCGATAGAGATGGATCTTCCCCAAGCGCCTGGCCAAGCGCGAACAAAATGGCGTGGAACTCAGAAAACCGAGTTGCGTGTCCACCACATCCCAGCGATCCGCATGCTTCCTCACCCAGCGTCGAAACTCCGGATGAAACCGAAATACATCCATGCGCCGCAGGCGCGCCCAGGGGAGATTTTGCCACCAGAACGGACTGACTGGAAAATAGCAGACCTGCACGCCGTTGATCTCTGTCTCTTGAAAACACGGAACGGAGAGCGTTTCATTCAAGTCCCGGTTGGACGCGGTCACGCAGACATCATGCCCCTGGCGCACAAGCTCTTCCGCCAGATTGGCAAGAGCGGCAATCAGGCCACCGCTTCGAGTGGCAGGCTTGTAGCACGCGGCTGTGAAGAGAAAACGCATGAACAGGATTAGATGCGCTGGGCCAAGGGTCTGTTGTGCGACTGGAGAATCTCGCGATAAACGGCTACGGTCTGCGCAGCCACACGATCCGCCCGGAACATCTCCGCGCGCGCACGGCCCTCCCGGCTCAGTCGGGCGTGGGTCGCGGGTTCCAAGGCACCACACAGCGCGGTGGCAATAGCCTCGGGATCGCGCGGATTTTGAACCAGCAGTCCGGCGCGGCCTTCATCCAACATCCAGGCTATGCCGCCCACCTGCGAAGCCACCACTGGAACACCCGCTGCCATGGCTTCCGCCACGGCCATCGGCGCATTCTCCCGCAGGGAACAGAGCGCAAACACAGATGCGCGCTGCATTTCCTCCAGCAGACGAGGAAGATCCAGCGTGCCCAGAAAAATCACACGATCCGCCACGTCCAGTTCCCGCGCCAATTGAAGACAGGAGTGATGATAATCAGGCTCCTGAAGGCTTCCAGCCACGCGTAATTCCACGGTGGCATTCGTTTTTGCCAAAACAGCCAGCGCCGATATCAACGCCTCCGTGTTTTTCAACCGGCTGACATGAGCGGCTGAAAAAATCACCGTTTTGCCCAAGGCATGTTTCGGAGCCAAATCAAAAAAATCATCCGAAATGGCGTTCGGAATCTCCCAAATCCGACGAGGACTTCCTGGCTTGAGAATGGTCCGTGAATGTGGGCTGATGGCAATCACATTTCGCACCCATCGCCGGGGCCAGCCAAAAAACAACCCAAGCAGGAATGCACGCAACGGAGCGTACAATGTCTGCTTCCGAAGACGCGCATCCTCTTCCACCTGGCCATGCAGGGTAAAGACCTGCGGACCTGGCAGACAGGTGGCCAGCAGGCTGGAATCCTGGACATGAATCAGGTCCGGTTTGATCCGCTTCAACGCGCGCCGGACCTGAAACAAGGGGAGCAGCAGCAAGGCCAGAGGCTTTGAAAAACGCCGCAGATACTCCAGTGGAACCACCTGTATCCCCTGGCAATCCGTGATCTGCAAATCCTCGGGATCGGAAAGCGTCCGGATGATCACTAATTCGATGTCCGGTTGGCGAGACAGGGCCAGACAGAGGTGATACGTGGCTGCCGGAACCCCGCCGTTGGGGGCGGAAGTCAGCGGAAATCGCTGCGATATCATCGCGATCTTCATACCCATCTGTTCACGGGATGCTTGGGATATGTTTTTTCAACGGCCAATCCCAAGGCAAGAATCATCCAAAACCATTTGGTGATCTCCAAGTTTAATGTGAGCATTCCACAAAATAGCGAAGCAAACCAAATAAAGAGAACTTTCCCTTCACCATGGGTTCTACACACCCAAACCGATTTCAAGACCAAGAGATAAAACAGAAAGAAAAAAGTTCCCCCAAGCCACCCTGCGGTAATCAGAACCATGAGAAAGGTATTGTGTGTGGCGCGTTGCATCTTACCTGTTCGCGCACCTAAATGATCCATATACATACGATAGCCGTATCCCGTCACAGGAGCCTCTCGAATCAACTGTCTCGCTTCTTCCCAGATCTCTTGTCTGCCCGATGATTTTCCATCCTCGACAGAGTCTTGGATTCGCGCATGAAAATAAGCATTGTGCATGACCACGCTTCCCATACCCACCAAAAGACAGGCAACCAGGAAAAAAACGCCTATTTGCTTTGTAAAACCTTTAACGGTGAACGCAATCGCCAATATACCGCCAACAATGGCAAGCGCACCGCCTCGTGATGCTGTTTTTACAAGTGCTGCCATTCCAAACATGACTCCCAGAATAGATATTAAACGCATGCCTTTGGATGTTTTAATCATGTTTGGTCCATGTAAAACACCGTACAACAAGCCTAACCCACAATACACAGCCGCAAAGTTAACATCTGTACCCAAGACCGCAAACCGCTCGCCTGATTCGCCGTTAATACTCTCTTCGGAAACATTACTCTCCATAAGATCAAGCGACTGAAAGGCTGCGTAAATAATGGCGGAAATGACCAAGAAAAACATAACCCGCCGGAATCGCCCATGAATGGCCAGATTGTAAGTGGCCACCATCAGGACCCACATCAATATGGGCCGCACAAACTCGTTTAAAACCGCGAAATAAAAATGTGGAAAATGAATAAAATCCATAAGCATCCCAAAAGCAAAGAAAACAAGCAGAAGCCAAAGAGCCGGAGGTACTTTTTCAAAAAAAAGATTCCACCGTGTAATGGCTACAAGGAAAAACAGCAAACCAATCCACTTGGTTACAGCAAAACCACCAATGGTCACAAGCTGCTCAAACGGCAATACCAGAACCACCAGATAAAACAAGGCCTCTGAAAATGAGATTGACTGCGCGTCTTCTAGCCATTTTAGCTTCATAATGATTACCTTTTTGCGGTGCGCATTTCACAAGCATTTTGCCGTGCTTGATGCAAGATCGGCGAAAGACGAGGATGTCTGCTTTTAAAAGAACGTTTCTACAACAGCCCCCAGCGCGTCATCAGAAACTGCATGACAAACCAACGCGCTTTGAAAGGCCCCATGCATAACACACGGCGATAGAGTCGCATGGCATTTTGTGTCTCACCTTTTTGAATGGCTAATGACGCATGTCGCAAAAGCTGACCGGTCTCATAATTGAGTCGGACGGATGGTGTGCGTTCTTTTTCAGGCAAACCGCAAAAAACATCCGCAACATAGCGAATGGCGGCTTCCATAATCTCACCTTCATGAGCCTGTGTGATTTGGGCCGCATGCCGACGCCAGACGCCAAGCATATGGGGAATACACAAGATATTCCCGTGACGGGTCAACCGCAACCATGTGGGGTAATCAACCAGCATGGCACCCTCTGGCTGCCAAAAGCCGCCGATCGAGATTAGCTCTTGTCTGCGGATCATGGCTGAGACAGCAGGAATGACATTCCCAATCAAAAGCGTTTTTAAAGAGGGATATACCCATGGTTTTTTATGCCACCGCTTTCTTGGCATTTGAAGCCTGTCGTCAAACTTCAGCGCGCACGGGCCCCAGCTTGCAATGCAATCCTTGCGATGCGCAGGCACTTGTATAGCCAGTTTATCGGCAGGCCAATAGTCATCGCCTTCTAATATAGCCACAAACTCCCCGCGCGCCATCTGAAGGGCTGTATTGTAGGTGACGCCCAGGCTCGCTGGACCGCCGCGCACACTCTTGCGAACAACCCGGATACGTGGATCCTTGTACCGGCTGACTACATCCAGCGTACCGTCCGGAGAACAATCGTCGAGAATAATCTGTTCCCAATCGCCAAAGGACTGGGCCAGGACGCTTTCAATGCATTCGCCAATATACTGCTCATGCTTGTAGGTCGGCGTAATGATAGTGACACGGGGAGAAGACACAACGAATATCCCTTAAAAGTGTTTCAACATCTACAGCAATCGCTTGATGACATCAGCCGTGGCTATGGCAGCATCCTGCCCGTATGCCGCGCAGCAATAGTTGGCGTATTCACTGGCACGCTGGCGCAACTGCGCCTGATACGAGTTATCATTCAGGATTCGGCGCAAGATGACAACCAGATCCTGTGGCGTACTGGCGGAAGGACACCCCGCCTGCCCCACAAGTGTCTGGCCATTCATGAGGGGAATGTTCAGCACATCGAATACAACCGTCAGGCGTCCCTTGATGAGCGCATCGTTGCCCAGTCCGCTGTTGTGGGCCACAACAATGTCGGCGGCAGCCAAAACTTCGTCCAACGACAAGGACCGGTTTTCTGAGAACTGGATCCAAGGGAAATTCTCCTGTTCATTGGCATAGAAGGCAAGCTCCTCAGATGGATGCAGACGGACCAGGCCCATGTACTCCGGGCATGCGTGCATGGCCTCGCCAAACGCACGGACGAATGCGCGCCGCTGCTCGGGGCGAACAGGATTGGATGCCAACACGACAAGTGGCTTGTCCGTTGGGAAGCCAGCCTTGGTACGCGCAACAGTACGTGTGACAGTCAGCGTATTTGAAAGCCTAGCGCAACCCGTAACCACCAACCGGGCTGGATCCACGCCAAGCGCAATCATCTGATCCCGATGCTGCGCACCCCAACAACAGGCCACATCTGCCAGAAGCGGTGTATATCCATAAGGTGGATTGATCGTGCCATGCATCAGCGTCACGGTTGAAATGCCCCGACTTTTTGCCGCCAAAACCAGGCAGGACGCATAAGCATTGCGATCATATTCGGTGAATATCACACGCGGTTGAACCTGTTGTAACAATTGCTCACAAGCCATGATCCGTTGACTCTGAATCAAGAGCTTTTGCGCAATCAGTGGAAGCACGCGCCAAGAAATACCATGCTCACGCGCCCATGCGACCAAGATTCGCATCCACACGTTTTGAACATGATCATACTCGGATCGCCATGCCCGGATATCCATGACGAGCGAGCGCCAGTCGCACACCGTGGCGTCCAGCGCTTTTAAATCGCAGCACGAGTCTGGAGCTACTGCAACCAGGGCGCAAGAATCGGCCGGCAGGTGATGCAGAACGGGAAAAAGAAGCTGAAGCCAGCGTGTGTCCGATCCCAGACTTGTGGCCAGCACCGGGCGATGCTCCATGTTGAAAACGGTTTTTTTTTGCCAAGGCGCATGAATGGGGCGAAAATACCGATACACGATGTGCGCGACTGTGCGCGCCATACCCAGCAAGCTCAGGTCCGGATTCCCCTGCATGAGTTGAAGAATGCAGAGGTCGTTGAGTGTAGATCCGATGGGCACACACCGAAACGCAGGCGCAGCCAAACGTTGCTCCAAGTCGAACAACGCCTCTGCTGAAAGCGGTGGTTTCTGAGATCGGTTTGGCATCAGTGAGGTTTTGCAGCAACACCATTGACAGTCGTTGCTTTTCGCGCAAGATCAAGCAGCGCAATAATCGCGGCGACAATAAACACAAATTTGCCGATGTTCTCGGCAATCACAAACCGGTGCAGTTCGATGCCGTGGCGCATCAGCAGGAAACAACACCCCACATGCACAACCATCCCCACAAGCATGCAGGTTAGATAGAGAGCTTGTTTCTTGATCACATTGAAAATCGCACAGACCGGCAGGAACACAGAGACCACAAGCACAGCCAATGCACACTGAGTGGCCAGCGTCGCCGCGACATACTTGGGCGCCATAAAGCGAATGGCATAGGGGATCACCAGCCAACCCGCAGTCAGCAGAAGCGCGCTGACCAACAGCAACAGGAGCGTCGGCTTGCGCAGGATTTGGAACAGCCGGGCTGTGCTGCCGAATTTCGCGTAATCTTCAACCATGCGGGGGTAGTAGACCTGCGACACCGAAACACCGAGGATACCCGCAGCCGTGTAGGTAAACGTCACAAACGCATACAAGCCCATGCCCTCAGCGCCGCACTTCCATGCCACCAGCGTAGGCGTCAGAGACCCGCTCCACCACGCAAACACCTGGCCGACCAGATAAATGGGAATGCCAATTTGAAACAAGTGCTTGAAATGTTCGCGGGACCACGCCTGCTTCACGCGGACAGGCCGATAGCGATACATCAAGAACAGGCTGGCCAGCACAATCGCCACGGCACGCAGGCAGATGCCGTAATAGTGCCAGAGCGCAATGGCACCTATCATCACCACGCCCACAACCGTGCTTGTGAAGTCAATCAGCGCCAGCTTGACAAAGTCATGCTTGGTCCGAAATGTCACGCTTAAATAGGCCGTGGCGTAGAAGGAGACAAAACTGATAACCGCATTGGCCATCAGAGCTGCGCCCAAGCGGGTATTTCCGAGCACAAACGCCACGCCGCCTGCCGCGGCAAACCCGGCAAAGAAGATGCCGCCCAGCAACAGCGCCCAACTCTGGGCTGTCGCCACCAAGGCATGGGCCCTGGCTGTATCGCCCTTGCTGTAGAAGTACGGAAGCTCGCGGTTCAGCCCGTTGAAAATGCCCAGTTGCAGCCAGATGAGATACCCCTGCCCGAGAGAGATGGTATTGAAATATCCCAGCGAAGCAGGGTCAATTAGCCGAACGGTGAGCAACCCGCTGACCATGCCCAGCACGGAGCAGGCGATGCGGCTGGACGCATACACGCTTGTTGAAAAAACAGGTGTTTGCCCCAGCCGCTTGACCGTGTCGGTCAGGCGACTCATCGGTCCAGGAACATTTCCCACTGGAGCAGATCGTCCTTTTTGACGGCAACCCGGATGCAGCTACCCACAATGCGGTCATAGTGCAGCGGGGAGAGCCCCGTACCCGGACGCTTGGGAATGATCATCTCCGGCGTCATTTTGGTGCCAGCCGGGATGTCGCACGCGGCAACCAGACTACGGCGCGCAAAACTCCGCGCCTTTTCCTCCAGTTCACCGACCGTTTCTTCCACCGGCGTGCCGATCATCGCAGCGATGTAGTCGCGCTGCTTCACAAAGATGCGGATGTCATCCGGGTCCATGGCGTGGTAATGGTCGTTGCCTGGAAGCTTCTTGTTGAGCGTATAGTGCTTCTCAAGAATGTCAGCGCCCTTGAGCCATGCGGCGATCAGCGACAGGCAGTTGTGGTTTGGCTCCACATGGTCGGACCAGCCAATGGTGCGGTCCGGATACATGCGGATGAGCGAGTTGATGGATTCCAAGTGCGCGTGCTCCGGCGGACAAGGGTACTCCAGCATGCAATGAAGCAGCGCCACCTGCCGATTGCCGGCGTTGGCCAAATTGCGCAGGGCGACGTCAATCTCGGACGCAAACGATGCGCCCACGGAGAGGAGGATCGGCTTTTTCTTGCCGGCGATCTGCCGCAGGAGCGGAATGTTGGTAATGTCCGCAGAGGCAATCTTGAAGACAGGCATGAATGCGTCGAGAAAGTCCACAAAGTGCAGGTCGAACGGCGTGGACAGGAACAGAATGCCCTTCTGTTTGCATCGCTCGGCAAGCTTGCGATACTCCTCGTCGCCAAAGGAATCGTGCTTCTTGAACAGCTCGAACTGGCTTCCTGTGGGCTCCTTGGTGCGGTCCCAATAGGCAGGGCTGTGACGGCTGGCCAGGGTCTCGGCCTTATAGCTTTGAAATTTGATGGCGTCCGCGCCCGTCTCAGCGGCTGCGTCAACCATTTCAAACGCGGTCTTGAGCGAACCCTCGTGGTTGACACCCGCCTCGACAATCAGAAAAGGCCGTTTACGATGAATCTTGATGCCGCCGATTTCGTCGATTTTCATACTGTGCTGTTCCCTTCCCCCGGGTTGCTCCGGATCAAAGCCGTTATTGGTTGAAGTCTATACCAGGAGTTACCAGGCCGTCCAGCCGCCTTCAACCAGCAGATTGCTGCCGGTCACGTAACTCGAGGCGTCACTGGCGAGATAAAGCACTGCTCCGACCACTTCGTTCGCATAGCTGAGACGGCGCATCGGGGACATGTCGCTGAAGCGCTTCACGAACCCTTCCTCATGGTTGTTCCAGACGCCGTGGGGCGTCACGGCATTCACGCGCACGCCGCGCGCAGCCCAGTAGGCGCCAAGATACTTGGTCAGCATGACCACGCCGCCCTTGCTGGCCGTGTAGGCCAGCGGATTGCCAAGGCTGTTGCCTGTGTAGAGCGCGGGATTGGACGAGACGACACCGTATGTGGACGCGAAATTGACGATCGAACCCTTGCCCTGCGCCAGCATCTGGCGGCCAAACTCGCGGCAGGTGAGAAATGTTCCCTTGAGGTTTACGTTCATGACGGCGTCCCAGAGTTCCTCGGGGAAAGTCTCCGGTTTAGCTTCCAGAAACCCGGCTGGCTTGTACTGGTGGTCGTTGATCAGCACATCCACGCGGCCATGCGCAGCCAGCGTGTACTTGAGCAGTCCGGCCACTTGATCCGCCTGCGAAACATCGACGCCGTAACCCTGAATTCCACCGCCCAGACCAGCCGCATATTTCTCGGGCTGCGCGGAGGGAATGTCCGCAATCACTATTTTTGCACCGCGTTCGGAGAAGTGCTTGACCATCTCGCGGCCAATGAGCCCGCAGCCGCCGGTCAGGACGACTACGCGGCCATTCACATCAAAAAGGGGATCTGTCACCGTGGGGGATGCCATGTGTTTCTCCTATGACGAGGCTCTGTGGGAGGCAAGTATCACCCGCAGGACGGCCTCCGCCTCGTCCACGGGTACGGGCGCCGGGCCTTCTCCGCGCACCGCGCGCAAAAAGGACTCGGCTTGATCCCGATACGTTTGATCGATCGTAAATCCCTCGGGAACCTGACCGGATTGTTTCCAGTCGTTCAACCCGCGCGCACTCCATGTGCCGGCAACAAGATCAACCGAACAGACGCCGCGCGTAAATGCGATATGCAGTGTGCGGGAGGGCACAGGCTCGGCCAGGCTGAGCGTCAGCGTGGAGAGCGCGCCGCTTTGGTGACGCAGCATGACAGCCGCCACTTCATCCACATCGGTCTTGAGCGGATGCCGGGTGGATTCCAGAACCTGCATGGCGGATATCGGCCCCAGAAGCCACAGGGCATAGTCTGTTTCATGGCTGTGCGTGCGCAGGCTTCCACCGCCCAAATCCGCGCGGGCGGCATAGGATGTGCGGTAGTCCTCCCACGGATGCCAGGCCGGGAGAAATGCGCCGTGGTGCGCGCGCAGCAACTGCGCCTCGCCCAGAGGTTCCCCGGTGCGCACCCATTCGCGCAGCATCTGAAGAATGGGATGGTATCGAAAATTTTGGGCGACGCTCACGATCCGCCGCGCCCGCGCGGCGGCTTCGGCCAGTTCCTTCACCCCGTCCAATGCGTGGCTAATCGGCTTTTCGACCAGAACATGACATCCTGCGTCAACAGCCTGCCTCGCCTGCTCAAGATGCAGGGATGTGGGCGTGCAGATCACAACCGCGTCGGGATGCTGGGCCAGAGCCTCCGCATAGTTGTGAAAGACACGATCCGGCGCAACCTGCCCCGCGTCCGGCAGCGTGGCCAGTCCGGAACGATAGGCGTCCAGTCGCTCGACGCCCAGGCTCCGGAAATGACGCAGATGCCGACGCCCGACGGAACCCAGTCCACAAATTAGAATATGCATGAAGCCCCTAGAATTGCTTTCCGAAAACAGGTTTTTGTTGGATGCCGGCGTTGATGGCCGCCACCTCGGGATGCGCCTTCAGCCAGCCAATGACCACGCCCACGGGAATAGGCGTCTTGACGTGCTTCAATCCCTCGAAAACCGCCTGCAGCATCCGGTAGTCCTCAGCCGTGTCCACACACAACCGTAAATCAGGCCAGAACTCCTCGGGCAGCGAGGTGACGGACTTGAGGGCAAACAGCTCAGGGTGCGTCCGGATGAAAATGGTGACATGCTCGCGATGCTCCTGGGTTGTGCCCAGGCGATCGGAGGTTTTCAGCGCCTGGCGGCTAAACACCTCGGTGTCCATGCCGCGCGGCCACGTGCGCTCGATCATGTTCGAGGCGTAGTCACAACCGCCCTTGAGAAACTGGCCGATCACCTGGTCAATCACCACAGGATCAAGCAGGGGATCGTCAGCCGTGTTTCGAAGAATGACATCCCCTTCCACGCCATCAATCGCCTGCAGGAATCGGCCGAGCACATCATGCTCGGAACCCCGGCAGACCCGCACGCCCATCTGCTCGCCTATGCGGGCAAGTTCATCGTCCGCGGCATTGACCGTGGTGGCGAGAATGACCGTATCCACCAGACGCGCGCGCTTGACTGAAGTCAACACATGCTCGATCACGCGTTTGTCGCCCA
>Ga0364900_10083_pt1 | contig 40456 bp, 30 predicted proteins | sample ExccelJu500002D3_FD_206974 | JGI IMG/M metagenome (GOLD analysis project Ga0364900, IMG submission 206974) | Enriched cells from Trout Bog Lake Hypolimnion, Wisconsin, USA - BchlTB.July09.5000.02.D3 | ecosystem: Environmental > Aquatic > Freshwater > Lake > Hypolimnion/Profundal zone | place: USA...
AAGCCACTTGTGGCTTCTTTGGAAATTGCTCAGCGGTTGAACTGTTTCATCTCGGTTCATACGACCAACCCTGTTGCTTCTCCCGAGGAAGTTGCAGGAATGCTGCGCCCAGGTGACGTGTATTGCCACGTCCACCAAGGGGTGGGAACAACCGTTGTGGGCGCGAATGGAAGAATTAGTCCCGCATTGTTCAAGGCGCAAGAGGCTGGAGTAATTTTTGATGCGGCCAATGGACGAAAGAACTTTTCCTTTGCGGTTGCCAAGGCAGCTTTGGCTGACGGCTTCTTCCCGGACGTAATCAGCAGCGATCTCACCAAGACTACGAGCTATAGCGATTACGTTTTTGCTTTGCCGTACGTGATGATGAAGTACCTGAATATGGGCATGGATCTCGACCGGGTGATTGCAGCATGCACCTCCACTCCCGCTGCGCTGATTGGCATGAAGGGCAAGCTCGGGACACTGGCGCCGGGCGCCTTGGCGGACGTTGCCGTATTTCGTCCCGTCACCAAGCCTGTTGTCATGAAGGACCAGCACGGTAACACTTTGACGGGTGACAAGTGGATACTCCCACAGCTCACTGTTCTCAACGGAAGAGTTACGTATCGCCAACTCGATTTCTAAACCGGCAGTTGCCGTAAGTACAAGGAAGGGACAAGTGACTACAAGACAAAAAGTACTAGCGTTGGGAAGAATGTCAGGCGTAATGATGGAGCTCAGCCGTAAATACCTGCCTCCGAACGCGGACATGATCTTCTTTGAAAAAGAGGACGTCCGTGAACAGCATATTGGCACCGCCGATGTGGTGGTTGTTTACAATTCGAAGATGACTAAGGAGTGGATTGATAAAGCTCCAAAGTGCGCATTAATTCAAAGGTTCGGGGCTGGAGTGGACAGTGTCGATGTGCCGGAAGCCTCTCGTCGAGGAATTCCAGTAGCTGTTACCACCGGTAAGAATGCACGCTCGGTGGCAGAACATGCAGTTATGCTGATGCTCGCCGTTTACAAGCACTTGATTACGGCGCATAACAAGATCGTCAATGAAGGACTTTGGTTGAATACCGTTTTGCGCGACGTGGCTTACGAGCTCTCGTTCAAGAAGGTCGCGATTATCGGAATGGGCAATGTCGGACGCCTGGTCGCCAAGATGGTTCATGGCTTCGAGTGTGAGGTTGCGTATTACGATTTGTACCGCATGTCTGCCGAGAATGAACAGAAGGCAGGCGTTACTTACATGGAATTGGACGATCTGGTTAAGTGGGCTGACGTCATTACTGTCCACGCCCCCCTGACCGAACAAACCAGTCACGTAATCAATGAAGCGCGCCTGAACATGATGAAGCCGTCAACAATTCTGATCAATACCAGCCGCGGAGGCTTGGTAGATGAGAAGGCCCTGATTGCAGCCCTGCAGGCTGGAAAGTTGCGCGGAGCCGGGTTGGACGTGTTTGAAAAGGAACCGACGAACCAGGACAATCCGCTGACGAAGTTTGAAAATGTAATTGTGACACCGCATACCGCTGGAGGCACCAACGAAGCTATGGAAGCGGTGATCCAGGAAGCGTTTCTCAATATCAATTCCATACTGAAAGACGGAACGTTGGCCGCCAAGCAGAACATCGTCAACCTAGAGGCTGTAGAGGCAAAGGCTAACGCCGCCCGAGTCTAAGACTGTTTCACGAATTTTGGAGAGGATAACAATGGCAATTGAATCCGTAGAAGTCAAAACACTTTCAAGAGAAGAGCTAATAGATGGGTTTAAAGAGACGCCAACCGGCAATGTTTCGGATGCGATGGACGGGCTGGGAATTCCGCGGGGAGTGGTCAAGGGGTTAAAGCCGCTATCGTTAGCGCAACCGAGGACTGCTGGGTTCGCATTCACCGTTAAGCAGATGCCGCGTCACCAGACAGCTGAAGGCAACAAACTGGCGAAGCACCTCAGTGTTATCGATCAACTTTCGTCTCCTGGCGACGTAGTGGTAATCGACGTGAATGGCGGCCTCGAAACTTCGACCGGCGGGGCGCTACTGGCACTGCGGGCAAAGATCCGGGGACTGAGCGGTTGGATCGTCAACGGCTGCATACGGGATGTGAACGAGATCGTAGCACTGGGTTTCCCCATGCATTGCGTCGGCACATCACCAGTAAAAAGCGCCGGATTCCTGGAAACGGTAGGAATTCAAATACCGGTGGAAATCGGAGGCGTTCAGATTAAGCCCGGTGATCTTGTTGTTGCAGATGATACCGGCGTAGTTGTTGTACCCAGCAGCAGGGCTGCGGAAGTACTCAAGGAGGCTCAGCGTATCACGAAGAACGAAGAAAAGGTTGCTGAGCTGTTACGTGCCGGGCTGAATTTCGCCGATGCACGAAAGCAAACGGGGTACTAGACCCAAAGGCACAAATGAACGAGTTACTGCTTTAAGAGACTGTCTGCGCTGCATGAGGTGCAGATCGTTACCGGCGTTGAGGGGCGTTGCGGTTTGTCAGGCGATCAGTGTCAGAACTGATTCCGCAAACACAGAACGCCCCTCTTTGCCTGCACTGCAAAAAGCATCCATTCCCGGACTCGCCCTCGACAAATTTGCGCCGCTCGCTCTTCCCTGCCCCGGATACGGGCGAATTGTGTTCCAGTTATCGCGGGCAGAAGCGAACCTTACCACCAATCTCAAGCGGCTAGTCGTCCCCTGTTGAGTGCCGGTAGAAGAAGATCCAGAAGCGCTTGATCAGAGAACGGGTTCTGACCCGAGATCAACTCGCGATCTTGTATGACGTAGCTCTTCCATGGAGCGAGCACACTTACGTTACCGCCCGCCGTAGCTAAGGCAAAGTCGGGGTAGAAGAGAACCTTACCACCAATCTCAAGCGGCTCTCGCTGCTGCTCTTCCGCTGTTGAAAAGATAGTCATCTTATATCCAGAATATATCCAACCCTGAGCCTTGGCCCGGGCTCCGGCAGCATCGCCCGCCGCCAGGGCGGTGACCACTTCCTTCGAATTCGGAGAAGCTGAGAGGAGTGAAATGGGGCCATGGCAGAGCACTGCCGTCGGCTTGGATGTTTCATGAAAGTGTCTCATCACGGTGCCGGCGTCGGGATCATCGAGAAGGTCCATCATGGGGCCGTGGCCGCCGGGGACGAAAACGGCGTCATATTGATCCAGGCCCGATGCGATTACATCAGAGATACGAGTTGGATTTTTGAGCCCAGTCAGGCTGTCGCGGAATTTCAGATAGTCCTGAAGCTTTGCCTCGTCCCCACCGAAGAAGTCAGGCACAGCTGAATTAACGTCCAGTTGCGGCGTGTTGCCTTTCGGGTTGGCGAAGGTAATTTCGTAGCCTTCTTTCATCAGGGCGCGAACCGGAACCGTCAACTCGTTGAGGTAGTAACCGGCACCCTTGTAAACCTTGCCATCTTTCAATGGCAAGCCGTGGCCGCTCGAGACTAGCACCAGGATTTTTCCTGTTGTTGCCATATTGTTCTCCTTTTTGAAATCGATTCTCAGGCTCCCCCGATAATTTCAAGCCACCAGCAAGATCTTACCGACCCAACCCTGCTCTGCCTTTGCTTGAGCCTCGGCCGCTTCACTGAGTGGCATTTTCAGACTGATCGGGATTACCAGCTCGCCGTCTCGCACTGCTTCGGCCATGAACTCAAGCGTTTTCCTGTCGAATTTCGAGAATACCGTCATCACCTTTACAGATGGGTACTCCGCGGCGTTCTGCGGGGGCCCGACAACCGATGCATAAACGCCTCCCGGCTTGACCTTGGCGATCAGCTTCTGGGCGGTTCTTCCGCCCACCGTGTCCGCCACTGCGTCAACCGGCGGAAGATTCGCAATCGCAGTGTGGTCGTCGGTTGCGAGGATCTGATCCGCGCCGACGGTCTTCGCGTCATCGATCTGTTTCTTCAAAACCCCCGCGATCACAGTCGCCCCGCGTGCTTTCGCAGTGAATGCAGCCGAACGCCCGACATTTCCAGCAGCACCTACGACGAGAACCGTCTGGCCCGCGTTGACTCCCGTAGCTATGAGGAGCTGGTTGCCAGTTGTCGTCACCAGCGGCAACGCCGCCGCCTGGAGCAAATCGAGACCCTTGGGAACTTTCGCCAGAACTGCGGCATTCACGACGCAAAGTTCGGCGTAAGTATTGTCCGCCATAGCGAACACCTGGTCGCCTACAGAAAAGCTTTCCACTCCCGACCCAATCTTGACTACAGTGCCGGCAATATCGACTCCTATGAGTCCAGGAAACTTGATGGGGTAGAAATCTTTCGTTAGCCCGGCACGTCGCTTATAGTCGATCGGATTCACGCTGGTGGCAGCGACCCGCACCAGCACTTCGCCCGTACCCGGAACCGGGTTAGGATAATCTTCGAATTTGAGTACTTCGGGACCACCATATTGGTGGACAACCACTGCTTTCATCTTTCATCTCCTTTTAGCGCGCAGTGCTTTGCGCCAGGTACTTGTTGCCAGGGGCGGGCGCGTTCAACGCTTCTGGTACGGGTGGAAGATGTAGTCCTTCGCCTTTACGGCCGTATGGCACGTGTTTCCGCAGTCTGCGAGGCTTTTGGGATCGGCGGTGAACTTGTCCGATGCGGCATCGTAGTTGAACAGCGCGTATCCCCAACCCCCGGATTTTGGAAATCTCTTGCTGTCCTTCTCCATGACGAAAGCCTGGGTAAAGACGTCTGGAACATCCACTGCGAATTGAGCTTCCATGCTCTTCTTGGGCTTCCACTGAAGCTTCGCGATCATGGAGCCATCCGGGAAAGGATGGCCGTTGCCGGGAACGCCGGTCTTGAATGCCTTGATCATCGTCGGATTGGCGACGATCACCTTGAGCACTTCATCGGTGCGGGCAGAAGAGACCACCGACCAGTCCTCGTATCCTCTGAAGTCGGAGAAGGCGACTCCGCCCGGCGATGTCAGCGAGTACTTGTCCTTATCTTGGCCCTGCGCGTGAAGGACCGTGCCGCCGATGGCAAGGAGCGCCATGGCCCCAGCGACGGCAAAGGCCCCGAAATGTCTTGCGGCGGCGGGTGGGAGATTACACCGAGTGGGTGATGACGATACTGTGGACATGACATTCTCCTTCGCAGAATCCGAGCTCGGCCGTGGACAGTCTTGTTCTTTTTCTAGGTGCCAGAAAACCCCAGCTTAGAGTCGCCTGCCAAGTGTCCCGGAAATCTCCGCAACTGCTTTGCGCAGCATGATTACCTTCTCAATCTGTTCTGCTCTTTGTGTGTGCAGCTAACGGATGCCGAGCGTGTAACCAACTTAGCTCGAGGGCGCGCGCGGCGTGGCATTTGGCAACTTTGTCCTGACAACCACTTTGCTGAGTAGCAGGAATTTTTCTTGGCGTCCTAGGCTGATTCGCTCCGTTTTGAAAGGGTTGCCCGACGCCCGACATCTCGTCATAAAGTGAGAGCTCCACGGTCGAAATCACGGATCGAACGCGCTCGATCTCAACAAGAACGAAGCTCAAGTTGGGCCACCAGGGAGAGCAGGACAGCGTGCGGCTCAAATCCCGCCCTGAGTATTCGCTACTGAAATCCAGCAGAATTCCCTTCCGGCGATGAGTCCTGAAATACGTGCAGAGGCATCTCCGGCACGCGAGCCGCTCCTCTAAAACTTAACCAAAGGACGTGCCGAGCCATCGTTTTGTGTAGGCCCTATAGGACCAAGTTTTCTCTGTTGGATTTTTCGCTCTTAACTGTTGATGCGGATGTTTCTTCGCGGGGGTATGGATCCGAAAGAACCAGAACCAGCAGATGAGTCCTGTATCAATTCAATAAGGAGTCGTCAATGAACAGCGTACAAATCGAAGAGAAGAGCTATCAGATGCCTCCGCGCGACGGGCTCAGTATCGCGCACTTTCTTACCGTGAAGGACGTCGAACGATCGGCTCGCTACTACGAAAAGGTCTTCGGCGCTCGCATTCTGAGCTTGGGAGACGGCAACGCGCCTGGGTACCTTCAACTCGCGAATATCTGGATGATTATGAACGTGGGGGGCGGACCGACCCCCGACAAGCCGACGGTAACGCTCAGCGTACCCGACCCAAATCACATCAACAGTTTTATGAATTTCCGGGTTGCAGATATTCAAGCGTGCTATGAATTATGGAAAAGTCGAGGAGCAGAATTCATCACGGAACCGATCCCCAAGTACGGCGAGATTCGCTGCTACATCCGCGATCCTGACGGTTATATTATCGAAGTCGGACAGAGCACCGAGCTTAAGTACGGTTAGCGCTCGGCCCAGATGCATCTTCAAGGTCAAGGATGAGCCGTGAAAGCAGCCAGAATCCATCGCTTCGGGCCGCCCGATGTCGTCGTAGTCGAGGAAGTGCCGATGCCGTCGCCGGGTCCTGGAGAAGTTCTGGTGCGCGTGATGGCCGCAGGCGTCGCGGCCTGGGACGCGATCATCCGTGAGGGCAAGAGCAAGGTCAGTCCGCAACCTCCGCTCACCCTCGGTTCGGACCTCTCCGGTGTCGTCGAGCAGGTCGGCCCCGGCGTTACCGACCTCGCGCCGGGCGACGAAGTCTATGGCGTCACCAACCCGCAGTTCTGTGGTGCCCAGGCCGAGTTCGCCGTAGCCATCGCCGGGATGATCGCCCGCAAACCGCAGTCGCTGAATTACGTCGAGGCAGCATCGGCTCCCGTCATCGCCGTGACCGCCTGGCAAATGCTCTTACAGTATGGACAGGCGACTCGGGGTCAAACCGTAATGGTCGTCGGAGCCGCCGGGAACGTCGGGGCCTACGCCGTACAGATGGCCGTAGACGCCGGAATCCACCTCGTTGCCATCGCCCATCTTGCAGACCAGGACCTGCTCCATTCCTTGGGAGTCAAATCCATCATCGACTCGAACAAGCCCGCTTTCGAGCAGGACCTGCCGCGGGTGGATGTCATCCTCGACACGGTCGGTGGTAGTACATTTCAGCGCTGCGTCGCCGCGTTGAAACCCGGAGGCAAACTCGTCACTTCGGTCTCCACGCAGCCAATGCCGGCTGGGGCCATATTCTTCTACGCTGAGGTGACCACCGCGCGCCTGCAGACGCTCACGCCATTGTTTGAGGCGGGCAGAATCACAGCGCGTGTGGGCTCAGTCCTGCCGTTTTCCGAGGCGCGCCAGGCGCAGGACATGCTTGCGGGCGCACCGCACAAGCGATGCTGAGAAAAGCTGGGGAGCCAATCTGCCTGGCTCACCGGTCATGGCGGCATATGACCCTGAACAACGGGTGACCACTTTCTTCGTTTTGGCTACCGAATGGTCCGATGGGACGCCGGCGCCGTCGATGGAGCACTGACCGGCAATCCGAGCCGAGTTGCCCATTCAGGTCAGATAGCTACTGGAAGTTGGTAGTAGGGCGCAAACAATCCACTCCGCGAAGCCAGGATTCCCAAACACGTTTTTGTGGAATAAAAACGGCGAGTTGCCGTTATTCCCTACGTGTGAAAGAAAACTCCCACAAATGCCTCACGCATCGAGCGATGGCCCGAGCCTGCAGCACGCGATCATGAGGCTTCAATAGTGAGAAAGGCCTGAACACAATGAGAAAATACGCGCAACGTACAGGACTTATGACCATGTTGGCGATCGCTGCAGTTCTGCTTGCAGGGTCCCCCTACATTGTCAATGCTCAGTCGAACTCGGCCGCTGATATCAAGATTGAAAACTACAAATTCGTTCCCGCGACTCTCGCCGTGACCATCGGAACCACTGTCACGTGGACCAACCGTGATGATGATGCACACAAAATCGTTAACAAGGGTGATCTATTCAAGTCCAACGATCTCGATAAGGATCAAAAGTTCTCGTACACGTTTTCGAAGGCGGGGACCTATCCATACTTCTGTTCGATTCATTCCCAAATGAGCGGTACGGTAGTGGTTCATTAAGCTCGTGCACCCGCAGCATCGAAATGGTGAAGCACGCGAACTTTTGTGCGGAGGAACTTCACTTCGTCATAACGGAAGACCCACTCATCAATCCGCGCTCACGCACAACCGCCAGCGATCCCAGCCCGGCCAGATCAGCGGCCACCGCATCATCAACCACCAGAACTTCGCCCCGGAAAAACGGATCGTGCCGGATCAGTTCGGCAAAAGCTTGCTTCATCACTTTTTTCCCCGAAATGACAACCGGAATCTCCGGACGGAGGCGTATGGCTTTGCTCCGCTTAAGCGCCAGCAGATCCTCTGCCAGCACCGCGCCGAGCAGGAAATTCGCCCGCTGCTCCGGCTGCGTATTGCCGAAAAGATCGAGGATGCGGGCAGAAAAGCATGCCCGTCCCAGACCTACAGACGAGCAGCAGCGCGCTCCTTCGTGAAGCATCTTTTCGTCCAGTTCATGTGCAAACGAATTGGAGACAGAACCGGCCAGGATGGTGTGACTGGTGATCACGTCAAGGAGTTCACCGGCCAGCGTAGTGACGCAACCCGTTATGCGATTTCGCTCGTCGATGGTGATGAACTTCGAGTGCGAGCCGGGGAGAACAAAAACGGCGGGCCCGTGCAGTTTCATGACCTCGATCAGCCCGAAGGCCTCGACCTCTTCTCCCCGCATGATGTCCATAGCTTCATAGTTAGTGAGATCCACCTCAGGCAAGCTGTTCTTAATACCCGGGACAAACCACATGGGACGGTCAACGACTTCCGGGATCAACTTCTGAACTACTGCCCTGGCTAGTTCCTCTATGCCGGCAGGCGCTTCCACATGGGGCACCTCATGGAGACCAAAGTCAGAGGTAATCATCCCCGAAGCGACCATTACTTCGACTTGTTGCAACTCGATCGCGGCCTCAGTCAGTACCATCTGGATTGCATTGCGAACGCCAGCCTGCAGTTTGTCCCGACTGCCACTGATAGCCGTGTCGCGGACTCCTACCTCGGCGCAGCTTTGCGCGATTACCTGGCCACCGTGCCAGAGTTTCACCCGAGTATTTGTGGTCCCGGTATCAATCGTGATCGATCGCATTCACAGTTTTCCTGGCCTGACGGCTCGAGAGACCCCACGCCACCTTACTCGAACAGCGTTCGAAATGTCGAACGGACAAAACCATCTCGTCACCAGCAACCCTCCGCTTGCAAGTGACTCCGTGCCTTCAAGAAAAAGTCCGTTCCGGCGACTACCGCGCCTCTGCCCGCCGTGTGGAACTGGCCATGCGGACGGCAACCGCTAGGGATTGACGCAGTGAGCCGGGATTGGCGCAGCCTTGGGTGACTATATCGAAGCCGGTGCCGTGTGCCGTAGTGGTGATTGGAATCGACAGCCCGCCCATCACCGTGGTCCCTTGCCAGAAGCCCATGAGTTTCATCGCGATCTGGCCCTGATCATGAAACATCGTGACGATCGCGTCGTACTCCCGTTTGTCGCCCGTAACCTTCAGGAAGATCGTATCGGCGGGGAACGGTCCATCCACGCGCAGTCCACGCTGCCGCAGTTGGTCGATAGCAGGACCGATGACGTCCAGTTCCTCGTGTCCGCAGTTGCCGTTATCGCCGTTATGCGGATTCAATCCACAGACGGCGATGCGAGGCTGCGCCAAGCCCGACTGCCGCAGCGCGCGGTCCGTGAGTTCGGCGGTTTCTATAATGGCGTCCTGGGTTAACAATGATGAGACATTTTTGATCGGCACATGCGAAGTTACCCTCGAGGTCCACAGGTCACCGAGCACATTGAACTCGCAAACCGGCCCGGTATGGCCAAGTTGCTCGGCGTACCACGGTAGCTCGCCACTGTACTTCATACCTCCGAGGTGCAAGGAAGTCTTATTCAAAGGAGCTACGGTTATGCCATCAACCTTGCCAGCCTTGGCCAGCCTGATCGCGAGACTCAGAGTTTCCATGCAGTAACGCCCGCCAGCCTCACTGGCTTTGCCGCTCACAAACGGTTCCGAGACACTTCCACGGTGATGGAAGAACAGCGGAATATCGTCATCCGTCTTCGTGAAGGATTCCATCGAATCGACGACTCTAAACGGATATTCGACTCCGGCGTAGCGCATTCCCCGCTCCGCTTCGGCACGGTCGCCTAGCAGCAGAATGCACGCCTGTTGCCGCACCGCCGGTTCAGCAAGAATCCTGGCGACAATTTCCGAACCGATGCCAGCGGGGTCGCCGAGAAACAAAGCGATACAAGGTTTAGTCATGACAAACTCCTTTTGCGGATTCGGTCGCCGTAGCGGCCAGGGATACCGTTGTGTTCGCTGGGGCAGCAAACGGCACTTCCTTAGCGCCGATTCTCCTCAGCAACGGACGCGGCCAGTGCAAGGTACTGGCCGCATGTCGAGCGTTTCGCCATACAGCGTGTGGACGGAGACCGTCTTTTACGGCACGTTGACGATCTCGACCCAATTGGCACCCTTTCCGCCAGGAAAGCGGTCAACTAGGGACAAGCGTCCGTCGGTTCGGCCGATCCGATAGACGGACACCCGGTCGGATTTTTCGCCCGATGCCACCAGGTACTTTCCGCTTGGATCGATCCTGATTGCGCGCGGCTGTTTTTCGGTTTCGAAATTAGCTATATAGGTTGGCTTGCCGGTGCCCCGCGCTAAGGATAGCAGGAGTATTCGGTTGCTACGCCGCTCGGTGGTGTAAAGGAACCGGCCGTTCGGAGTGATCTGTATGTCGGAGGCCCAGATATGGGGCACTCCACCTTCGTCCTCGAAGGTCGAGATTGCCTCCCCTCCGTTTGCTTTCATGATGCCGGGCGCGAGCCCCAGTTCTGCAGGCACCGAAGGCGTATCCCCCACCTTGGTCAGCGTTCCTTTGGTGGGATCGATGGCAAACTGCGTGACATACCCCGACACCTGGTCGAGCAGGTATAGGAACTTGTTGTCCGGGGACAGCGTCATCAGGCGGGGTCCGGAACCGACGCCGATTGACTCGGGATCATTGGGCGTCAGTCGGCCGTTGTCGGCGTTGAAGTGGTACTGGTTGATCTTGGCGTCGCCGAAATTGATTGCGTACACGAATCGGTTGGAATGATCCGCCAGGATGCAGTGAGCTCTGTCGCTAAACGGAATAACCTGGAACGGAGCCGTTTCGGCTAGCCCCGTCGCACTCAGCGTGGAGACGCCGATGTTGTGGCCGGCGATCGAGGCACTGAACATATAGCGCCCGGTGGCATCGGTTGACAGGTGAACCTTGTTGTCGGCGAGCGGCGGCGTTTTTGCCGCCAGCTTCAGTGCGCCAGTGGCCGGGTCGATGGCGTAGCTGTTTATGGTAAACGGCTTCGAGCGTACAGCGGCATAAAGGAAACGCTTGTCCGGGCTTAAGGTCATCGGCATCACTAGCCGGCCCGCGGCGGTCTTGCCCAGCGAGGTCAGTCGGCCGCTCGCCCCATCCATCACATAGCCATCGATGTCGCCGTCCTCTGCGTTGGAAATGTAAACGAAGGTCTTCGTCTTCGCCTTCGCCTGCGTGGGAGTCGCCGTAAAGACCATTGCTATCGATACAACGGTGCAGAGTATTGCAATATTAGCGAATAGTGTCCGCATGTGTTCCTCCAGTTTGTCTGCGTTGAATCCCATTAGCGCCCTGCCCCGGTCGCCTTAGCGGGGTTGGTTCTCTCGACCTTGACGGTGAGCACGGTCAAAACCCCGGTGAGCAGTCCCAGGCAGGAAAGAGCAAGCAATCCCATCGGGAAGCTCCCGGTATGCTGCTTGAACCAGCCAAGAATATATGGACAGACTCCGCCGGCAATGTTGCCGATGCCGTTGATCATGCCGATTCCGCCAGCGGCCACTCCTGCCGGCAGAAATTCCGTGCACATCGCAAAGAACGGCCCCTTAATTGAGTAGGTCCCAAGGATGGCAAAAGACAGTCCTATGACGGTTATAAGCAGAGAATGAGAAACCACGGTAATGGCCAAACCGGCCGAGACAGTGAGCAGTGGGATGGCTGTGTGCCACACACGCTCGCCAGTGCGGTCCGACATGCGAGCCCAAAGCACCATGCCGATGCAGCCCACGCCAAAAGGAATGGCTGTGATCAGCCCAGTCTGAAGATTGGTAAGGCCAAAACCTTTCACGATCTGCGGCTGCCAGATATACAAGGCGGCGCTAGCGCCAGCGCTTCCGCTGTAAACAAAGGCGAGCAAAAACACACGCGGGTGCAGTAAGGATCGCAGGGAGTTCATTTCGGATTTAGAAGAGGACTTGGCGCGAAGAGCTGCCGCGGCATCACGCTCCTGTTGCAGGCGGTTCAATAGCCAATCTCGCTGCTCGGGTTTCAACCACTTGGCGTTCGATGCTCCATCGGAAAGATAAAAGAACGCTACCAGTCCCAAGAGGCAAGCCGGGAACGCCTCCAACAGGAACAGCCACTGCCAGCCTTTCAGTCCGAGAGTTCCGTGCATTCCCAGAATTAACCCAGAGATCGGCGACCCAATAAAGCCGGAGAAGGGCATTGCCATGGTGAAGATGCTTATCATCTTTGCACGGTAGGCAGATGGGAACCAGTAGCTGAAGTAGAGAATCGAGCCAGGCAGGAAGCCGGCTTCGGTGATGCCCAACAGAAAACGATTGACGTAGTACGACTTGGTGCCGACGATGAAGGCCGTCGCCATCGAGACTAAGCCCCAGCTCACCGCGATAATCGCTATCCAGCGCCGCGCCCCCACACGCTCCAGCGCCAGGTTGCTGGGAACCCCGAAGGTCACATAGGCGACAAAAAACAGCGACACGCCAAAGGCCAGTTCTGTAGGTAACAGGCCGATGTCTTTATTCATCGTCAATGCCGCCATTCCGATGTTGATGCGATCGATAAAGTTGATCAGAAAGCAGAGCATAAGGAACGGCACAATGCGGAAGGCAACGCGCCTTATCGTCGTGCGTTCAATTTCACTCACTGTGGTTGCGGAACCTTGGACGGACTCGACTGTCATGCTCTCCTCCTGCTTGGCTCTTCGTATCGTTCGATGTGGGGCGAAAGGATTTCTACGGCTCGCCTGCCGTTGCCGTTTTGCTCGCGCAGATCCCAAAGGTCGCGTCCTGAAGACGCCTGAGACGCCAAAGAGTTGACCCCTCGGGTTCCGTCACCATGTCGTAAGTGATCACGGTTCCCCGGGGGATATTGACTTTGGCGCGGTTGCCGGTGAGCAGATGCGCGCAAGCGGCATTGCCGGGTGCCACCGGGGTTGCTGGCCGGATGCGGGCTCGTGTCTGCAGACTGTGATCGTTGCCGAAGGTATCACCGGCGGCGATGTCCTCGGCCGCGAGCTTCACCAGGTCCCAACGGGGAAGATAGTTGTCGGAGCCCGTGTCGAGTCCCAGTAGCCCCGCTGCCAGCAGGCTGGTCGACGTCTCCACCCCGCACAGATGATAGGGCCTGTAGATCACGCAGGCAGATTCGTCATAGTTGGCAATTTGCCCCTTTGTTGTCAGTACATGGTTGGAATAGGCGTTGTCACACCGTACCACAAGAAAGACACCGCCACCCAAGCCCGATTCGATCGGCGCGCGCAGGCAGGTGGCCAGATCGAGGGCTCCGGCCTTTTCGAAAACGCCGCCATTGCCCTTGGTGCAGTAGGCAACGGGGATCTCGGTAATGCGCAGCGGAGCATGCCACAGCGTATCGATTGCTGGCGCAAGCCCAGTGTAGTTGGCCGCCACCGTCATCTCGCACAGGTCGTACGATCCCGGCGGGGGCAGCTCGGACAGGATTTCGTATCTTTTCGCAATGTATTCCTCGGCGCCGCCCTGGGGAATCATCTCCAGATACTTGCGGTCCTTCGGGGCAATCGAGACGGTCTCGCGATAAGGGGGATGGATATTCTTGTCCGTCTTGATTGTGACGGTACCCTGCCGCTCGTCGTAGATAAACTCCCCGTCAGTGGCCTTGCCCCCGCTCAGGACGGTCAGGCCGATGGTACGAGCCCATTCGTAGAACTGGATCAACAGCCCGTGCTGGTCGCCGTCCACCGGCGTGTAAACCAGCCCCTTTTCGCTGGCAAGGCGCTTGAGGATCGGGCCGACGGCGACGTCGCAATCCTTTGTACACATGGCGATGTGCTTGCCGTTGTCGATCGCAGACAGGGCATAGACCGCTGCAGCTTCGGGATTGCCGGTGCTCTCACACACGACGTCGATGGCAGCTATCTGCGGAATCAGCTCACACCGGTCGGTGTAGACGAAATTTCCCTGCTCGATTTCCGCCTGGGCCCGCGATAGGGTCTCGCAATAGACCACCCGGGAAGGATCGACGCCCGCCTTCTCGTAGGTGGCCTTGGCCGAGTCGGCGGAAAGGTCGGCGACTGCGGAAACGGTCAGATACTGCGTGTAGGGGGACTGGGTGACGATTGCTGTACCGTAGTTTCCGGCGCCAATGATGCCAACTCGTACATTGGATTTCTTGGAAAATTTTCTGAATAAATGATGGTAGATCAAAAGCCTACTCCCTTTTGTTTGTTCTTTCGCCCGCCGACACAAGACATAGAGCGCGAAATGCCCTCAACACACGGCGTACCATTCGCTTTAGTGCTAGTAATGTAGCCCCCATTTACCCAAATGTTCCATGGTGTTATTTCATGGGTAGCCATTCCTGTTTGGAATGGCTACAATGGCGTATTCGCGTACCGTTGCGCGTGGATGGTCGTTGATGAACAACCTTGACTGGAAGATCGTCGCCGAGCTTCACGCGACCCCCAACATCACCCGCACCGCCGAGCGCCTCAACATGACCCAGTCGGCGCTCTCGAAGCGACTGCAACAGATCGAAGACGAACTGGGCGCTCAGATTGTCGTGCGCTTTTGCAAGGGAGTCATATTGACTCCTGAAGGCGAGTACTTAGCGACCAAGGCCAGGGAATTCTTGACCGGCTACGAGGAGATGAGGCGGACCCTCCTCAAGGTCGGTAACGGACAGTCCGGGCTGATTCGGATCGGGGCGACCAACAGCTTTGTCAGATCGATCTTGCCTCCGCACCTCAAAAAATACCAGCGGCAATTTCCCAACGTGGAAATCGATATCACCTCGGACACTAGCGCTAACCTGATCACCAAGCTCAAGGATTTTAGCTTTCACGTCGCCTTCATCTGGGGTGAGATGGATGGCGATTTCGAGCGGGTCCTGCTCAATACCAACCAGGCGCGGGCTGTCAGCTGCACTCCGATTACCCTTGCCGACCTGCCCAAGATGCCGCAGGTCGTATATCAGAAGGATTCGTTCGCCAGGAAGCTGATGGATACCTGGTGGCGCGACAATTTCGACGAGCCTCCCCACATCGGAATGCATGCCAATCACGGGGACACCTGCCGCGAAATGGTTCTGGCCGGCCTCGGCTACGCGATCTTCCTGTCGAACGCCTTCCTCCCAGAAAATTGCGGCCTCTTTGAACTTCCCCTGACATACGCCGACGGAACGCCAGTCGTTCGGAACTCCTGGATGGTTTGGCAGAAGGATATCTCACGGATTCCGCTGGTACGCAACTTCGTGGAGTTCATGCGGTCACATCTATCCGAGCCGGCGCCGTCCCGGACCGGCCTCGCAACACGAGTCAACCTGCCAGTCACCGGCTAGTGGAACAGAATGCCTCCATCGACGTTGTAGGCTTGGCCGGTAATGAAACTTGCCTCGTCGGACGCCAGGAATAGGACCAGGTTCGCGACATCCTCGGGTTCTGCCATTCTCCCCAGAGGCGTTTTAGCCCCTTGCTTCTCAACGATGCTGGCGCGGAACTCCTCAAGCGAAACACCTTTGGCTTCTGCCTGGGCGAGCTCCCAATAACTGACACGGTCGGTGTTAATGGGCCCTGGGCACGGACAGTTTACCGTGATGCCGTAGGGCGCCAGATCCAGTGCCGCCGCTTGAGTCAGGCCGACCAGCGCCTGTTTGGACGAAGCATAGGCAGCACTCATCGGATTTGCTTGTTTTGCGGAATTCGAGCCGATGTTGATGATGCGGCCGCCCTTCCCTTGACGGATCAGTTCTTTCGCAACCAGCTTTGTAAGAATGAACGGCGCGGTGACATTGATCGTCAGGAAATGCTGCCAGACATCTTCGGAAAGCTCCGTGATTGGAACTTTATCCTTGCCTATAATGGCGCGGGCATTGTTCACGAGGATATCGATATGGCCGAAGTGCTCGACGGTCTGCTGAACCAGATTCGCGATTTGCTCACCGTTGCTTAAGTCGCAACAAACCGGCAGACACCTCACTCCGAGAGCGCGGACCTCTTCGGCTACGCTCTCAATGCCCTGCCATCCGGTGCGCAGTTGGTTCGGATGCTTGTCCGCCGATTGTAACCTCACATCGCTCAGCACAAGATCCACCCCGTGCCGCGCGAACTTGAGCGCAATTGCTCTCCCAACGCCTTTCATTCCACCTGCGCCGGTAATTAATGCGACCTTCCCTTTTAGGCCAGACACAATTTCACTGTTGTCCATTTAGACAGTTCCCAGGTGAGATGACCCACCATTTCAACTTTTAGTGTTTCATATTCTCATCTACAGTTGTTGAACATCGCTTTCTGGAGCATACAAATCCCCTGGTCACGGATGGCGGCTTCCTTCAACTGCCGGCCTCAAAGACCCTCGCGGCCTTGCGAACCCACATCGTGTATAGTTCCCTAAGTGCACATCTATTTTGTTTGTAAATTCCAAGCTTGTTGAGCCATCGAAAGCTCTAATCATTACGCCTGGGTCTGTACTCGGAAAGGCGCAGGTCAGAGGACGATTGAGGGAAATAGCAAAGCCATGAGAAGAATCGTAGATCTTTCGCACGTACTCGATCCCGGGAATGCCGGGCGGAAGTTCAGCCTTGAGATGATCGGAGCCGAGACTGTAAATCCCAACGTCGTGCGGCTGGAGAACCAGTGGTACATCATGCACAACGTTAATATGGTGAGTCATATCGGCACGCATATCGAGGCGCCGTATCACGTGCTCAAGGATCGCGACGATCTGGCCACGATGCCCCTCGACCTTTTGATTGGTGACGCCGTAATCCTCGATCTTCGCGAAGCTCCCCGCAACTCAGCGATCGATGGCGCGCAAGTACGTGAGGCGGCCGAAAGATCCGGGGGAATCCGCAAAGGCGATATCGTATTTTGCAATCTTGGCGGGGCGCCGTTCTACGGAACCGAGCAGTACCGGCTAACGCCATCCTTTACCCCGGAGGCGATTAAGTGGCTGCTTGATCAGGGGATGAAAATGATGGGCGTGGACGCGACCGGCGTCGAAGTTCCCGGCAGTGAAGAGCACGTAAACCATCGTGCACTATTCGAACGGAATGTACCGCTGATTGAGAACCTGGCCAACCTGAACAGTTTGACGCAATCCCGGGTGGAAGTTTTTGCTCTTCCGATCGCGGTGCGAGGCCTGGAAGCGTTTCCGCTGCGCGTGGTGGCCATCGAACAGGGCGCGTGAGTGCGGGTTTGCTTCGGGTTGACCGATTCTGAGCTGACTCACTGATCAAAATAAGTGCCGGGTGAGAATGTAACGCACGCCCATGGGGGACCGTATTCCTGCTCGGTCTGGTAGCTACGGTGATGTCTCACCGGGACTGAGGTGCCCGACCGTCTGCTGAGCACTTTGACCGATGTTTTACATTTCCAGAGTCGTGCAACCGTCTTACCTCACGACCTTCTGGGCGTCGTGGAAATCAACGAAACTGGCGAGCGCTTCAAACTCTTCGCGGGCAGCGCGGTTTCCGCAAACACCCAGAACTTACGACATCGTCGAAGACACCACCACCCATTACGAAACTAGCCCACACAATCCGACCGAAACTACAGAAACTCTAAACCTAAACTCCCTTTTGGGGATCGAACTGTTTACCAGGAATAGCCAATGAGGAAATCACGGCCGCTATAAAGTATCCACCTCCCACGGCAATTAGACCCAGCCCGATTGAGTAGTGTGTCGCAATCAAGCCGATGACCGCGGGTCCAACCGCAGCGCCAACGCGGCCCAGGTTAAACGAGCCGCCCATGGCTGTGCCGCGGATGCGGGTCGAAAACGTTTCCGTCATATACGTGCCAATAATGCCGGAGGGGGTGCCAACGATAAATCCCAAAATGGTCAGCAGAGCAACGATGTTATACGGCGTGCGATAGTAAACCACGAGGGGCAAGAAGAAAGCCGTAGTGAAGCAACTAACGGCATATATGCAGCGACGCCCAAACTTATCGGCCAAGTAACCGGCTATGACCTTGCCGAAGATTGCGGCGCAATAGGTGCCCACGAGATACCCCGTCATCTTCGTGAAATTAAACTTCAGTTCGTTGACCAGGTAAGTAGGTAGCCAGCTGTTTACGCCGTACAAACCGAATTGCATAAAACCCGAGGTAAGCACCCATAGAATAAACGACCGGCGGTTCCTCGGCTCCAGCAGCACTTCTTTCCAGAGGCCCTCGGCTTTCGCCGCTGCTTGCCGGGCCACCGACTGCTTCCAGGAAGGGGATTCGGGAACAAACTGGCGGACAACAAACGCCAAAAGTACCCAGGGGAGCGAAGATGCAAACATCCAGCGCCAGCCAAATTGCGGGACAATGGCTCCAGCCAGCACCGTGGCGACTACATATCCGACAGCCCAGCCCGCCTGCAAGGTTCCCATGACGGTGGTCCGAAACCGGGTAGGCACATATTCGGACATCAGCGTATTGCAAGTAACGTACTCAGCACCGAGCCCTAGTGCGGAAATAAACCTTATGATCGCAAACTGCCAGAAGTTCTGGCTAAATGCAAGAACAGCAGTACCGATCGAAAACAAGACCAGGGTAAATATCAGCGTCCGTATCCGCCCGAACCGGTCAGTCGCCCAGCCTCCAAACAGGCCGCCAAGGGCCATGCCCAGCAAGGTGTAGCTTCCCAGGGAGCCAGCCTGCACCTTGGATAGAGCCATGTCCTTCATCAAGCTGGGAAGGGCATAGGAGAGGAACATGAAATCCATCCCGTCGACCATCAGCCCGAGAAAGCAGGCAACAAACACGAGGATCCAGATTCGATCAGGCGCGTTTTGGGAAGGAACGGTGGTATTGGTCACAGTGCTGCCGGAAGTATCAACTGCAGTCATGAAGAACCTCCAGTGGACCAGAGTTGACCTGGCCGCAAAATCGTCATTTCAGTTCTCGTTGGTGCCAACTACCGCTGAAGAGGGAGTTGCCTCTTCTCCGAACGGAAAATTGTGATTCGTGAGGGGCGCGTCTCAGAAAAGACGCACCGCCCAAAGGGATGCCTTGCTGTCGTCAAACAACAGTCTCTATGGTTTTCCCGCAGCCCGAGTTAACCCTTCTTGAACTTGAAGTAGAAGCTTGGAATACACCACGGAACCTTCCATCCAGCCGGGAATGCCACCGCTCAGGATCGCGGTCGTCATTGCATCGAGTAGTTCTTCGTCAGTCGCGCCGCAACGGAGCGCGGCTTTGGCGTGAATCTCGATGCCGGCTTGGTATCGCTCGGCGGTATTGAGCGCCGCCAGCATCATTTCCTTATATTTCTGCTCAATATGTCCGTTCTTGAGGTTCTCGCTACGAAGCTTAAAGTAGCCCTGGAATAGAACCGGCTTGCGATCTGCCAGCGTTTGCACGAAGGTGGGAACGGAGCCCATCGCCTGCTTGAAATAGCTGAGCATCTCATCCTTGGGTTGGAATACCGTGTCAACATCGGGCTGCACCGCCCGATGTGCTGGCGGCTTCAGGCCAAGCACGCGGGCACCCTCCATATACATCACCGTGCCGCGGGACGGTACGAATACCGCCAACACCTCGTGCCACTCATCCTGGGTCGCACCTTCCCGGTTGGCCGCGTCTGAATGCAGCTTGGCCAGCGTTGCATCACCTTTAGACAAATAAATAACGAACAGAATGAAGTGCTTTATTTTAAGTGGAACCGGGCCTTGGTACAGTATGCCTTCAGCGAGACGCGCAAACCCCTTCACCTGTTCTGGACCGTAGGCCGCCATCGTGTCGATCCACTCGGCCGGACCATAGACTTGTCGGAGTTGCTGGACAGCTTCAGAGAGAGTCATTTTGGATAATCCTCCTATTTAACGGTTTCGGGGTTGTCTCGGCGACCGGGGATCGCCTCGCCATCGATATAGCTGATGTCATGGTTAGAGATAATGATATCGGCCAACGCTTTGACCTTTATCATGCTGTCGTAGGCATCGCGCACGTCGATATGAATGCCAGGGGGGATCACAGGTAGAGCATTCCGACGCGTCTTGTCGACCTCGAAATTTGCCTTAATACAGCAGCCAGTGATGACGACATTGCCCGCCTGGGTCTCAACCACCACCGACTGGTTACCCGCCGAGTGGCCCGGCGTGAACAACACACGTACCCGCCCAGTAATCTGCCGATCACCCTTGATCACCTCCAGATTCAGCCCGTCTAGGGGACGCACATCATAGAATCGATCTGTCGGGTGTGGCGCTTGGGCAAACTGCAGTTCGTCTTGCTGGACGATGATCCGCGCGTGGCTGTAGTCGCGAATATACGCTATGTGATCGAGGTGCAGGTGGGTGAGGATGACGATGCCAATGTCCGCCGGGGCGACGCCATACTTGGCCAAGCCCTCAGTCAAGGTCTGGATATGTGTTACCGTCTCCGGCGGCCTGCCAAAGCCCAACGCCATCTCCGCTGTGCCCCCTGCGTCGATGAGAATTTTCTGCCCAGCGTCCTCCAGATACCAAGCGTAATAGCCGAACTCCACATCCTTCCCGAAATGGGTGAGGTGCGTGAACTTCGTCATCTCTCCGCGCCCCACCAGGCGTACTAGCGGAATCGGATGAATGCAAATATCGCTCATGATTTCCCTTCCTTTCCTTCTTGCTTGCCCGCTGAAACTGCGCCAATTTGCCGCGCGGTTGGCGTGTCCTTCATGAATCTAAACCGGGTGTCGATCTCTTGTAGCTCGAAGGTCAACCCCAGCCGGTATGCGTCGAACGCGGGAGCAAGCTCGGTGCACAACGCCTCGAAAACGGCTTGACCAATAGCCTGCTTCATTTCGGGTTCCCGTCCGGGCCGCATCCGCAACACCACATGGACGAAGGCGCGATTCGGTTTACCATCCGCAACCCGGTAGACATCACGTTGCACCGCCCTCGTACGGATCGCGTCGGGCTGAAAGGCGCCAGTTTGCGCAGCCGCCCGGTGCGTGGCCTCAACGAGGCTCGCAGGGTCCAGCGCGTCTCGGAGGTTGGCTGAATACTCGATGATTATGTGCGGCACGTGACAGTCTCCTCCAAGCAGACTTTCTATTGCGTCGGCAGGTCGTTGAAAATCTGAAGTGACGTTACAGTTCTTTTCGAGAGGAGGGAAATACTTTGTTTCTATAGAAACGAAGGAGCTACCTATAGCCAAAGGCCACAGAGTTGGGAAAATTATGAAGAAGAGGGAATGGAATCGCGAAGCAGGCTCAAGAAAATCGTCAGTGCGGGCAGCTTGTCGTCCTTACGATACGCGACGGAAAATTCAAGCTGAGGCACAGGATCCACATCCAGCGGGCGCGCCACCACATTCTTGGGTTTGATCTCCTTCGCATATTCCGTCTGCAAAGCAAACCCCAATCCTGCGGCCACCGCGTTCAAGAGCGTGGTGATATTTTCGACTTCAAGGACGGTCAGAAACTGAATGCCGGCACCCTCAGCAATTTTGTTCACCGCATTGTGCAGAGCCGGAGAACGGGTAGGCGCAAACCCAATGTGAGGTACAGTTGCCAGAGTTCGCAGCGGTATCTTCTTCAGGCGAGCCAAGGGGCTGTCCGCCGGAAGAAGAACAATGAAATCTTCGCGGGCAAGAACCTCGGCCGCGATTTCGGTGTCGGTAATTGGCCCACGCAGCAATCCAACATTGATTTCGCGGTTCTTCAGCGCAACGACCTGTGCGACAGAGGTAAGGCTTCGGAGAACAATTCGAATGTCGGGGTATAGCCGAAGGAACGTGGACACCACCGTTGAGAACCACTTTCTCTCCGGGCCCGGGAGCATGGCGATGGTGATCATGCCGGCCACGGAGCGGGCGGACTGCCGGGTAAGATTCACGGCCCGCTCTACGTCGCTCATGATGATTCGCGCTTCCCGGAGAAAGACACGTCCGGGCTCGGTAAGTTCAACCCGATGTTTATTCCGGCTGAGCAACGGTGCGCCAATCATTGCTTCGAGCTGTTGAATCTGCTGGCTCAAGGAAGGCTGGGCAATGTGAAGGCGTTCCGCCGCCCGCGTAAAACTTAGCTCTTCGGCAACGGCCACGAAATATCGAACTAACCGCAGATCCATATTGGGACCTCTGGTGGCGCTGCACGACCGTGGAACGTCAGAGGTGGTTATAACATGCGCAGAATTGAGATTCTATTTCATTTTTTCGTAAGTTATTGCTGGAGTTGAAAGGGCGTCTATTCGTCGTCCAGCGTGTTCAGCAAGGCCTCCTGCACGCTTGCCGCCTTCAGGCTTAGCTTGTTGCGGCCGATGATTTCCTGTGGCATATCGAGAACATCCGATATGTTGGCAAAGATCGGAGGCAGGGATTCGCCGGTATCCGAATGTCGGCACTGCCACAGTTCTAAAGCTCGCTTGCTGTCCCAGGTTACCACCGGCACCTTCGGCTGCACCGGTTTGAAGACCACAGCCGATTTGATCGCGTCGCACCGCAGGCAGCGGTTCGCTTCCGCCAATGCCTCTTCGGGAGAAAACCCGGTCACCACCTCCTGCTGCGATCCCAGGCGCTGCTCGGCACCGATCGAATGCGGTCCCTGACGAGCGCTCTCGAGGGCCTCCGCGGGCACCGTTTGCGAGTATTGGAACTCGGGGAAGATACGGCTCCAGCGGTCATCTGCCATGAGCCTCTGGTCGATGCTGCGTGCGCCCTGTTTCCCGAAGCCCATGGCGGTGGAGACGTTAGTGGCACCGGCAATCGCATCGCCACCGGCATAGAAGCCAGAACGGCTGGTTTCCAGCGTAGAGCAATCAACCGTTAATGCGCCCCCCGGCTTCCGCTCCAGGCCAGAAGCTTTACCGAACTCCAGATCGAAGGTTTCACCCACCGCCAGAATCACTGTGTCGCACTCGAAGCGCTGCATCTCACCAGTCGGCAGCGGCTTTCTGCGTCCCGATTGGTCGCGCTCGCCCAGCCGTGTTTTTTCCAGTTCCAGCGCCTGAACCATGCCCTCCGCATCACCGAGAATGCAGTGCGGTGTAGCCAGGAAGACAAACCGCACGCCTTCCTCTTGTGCCGCCCGCGTCTCTTCCGCGATGGCCGGCATATCCTTGCGCTCGCGACGGTAGAAAACCGTGACCTCCGCCCCCGCGCGCCGCGCCGAGCGAGCCGAATCAATGGCGGCATTGCCACCGCCGATGACCGCGACCTTGCGTCCCAGGCCCACCTCGGCTTTCCTCCCGGCCAACTCTCCCAGCAGCGGCAGAGCGTGGCGTACACCCTTCAACTCTGACCCCGGCAGCGAAACCGATGACTCCTGCCAGGTGCCGATTGAGAGAAAGACAATGTCGAAGCGGTCCTTCATTTCGTTAAGCGGCAGATCGAGTCCCACCCGGCAATTGAACACGAACTTGACCCCGAGACGCTCGATCAGTTCGATTTCGCGGCGCAGAACGGCCTTGGGAAGACGGTACTCAGGAATCGCGAAGCGCAGCATCCCGCCCGCTTCCGCCTTTTCCTCAAACACCGTCACCTCGTGTCCAAGCAGCGCCAGGTAGAAGGCCGCAGTCAGCCCCGCCGGACCGGCGCCCACTACCGCAATCTTGCGGCCGCTGCCAGCAAGCCGGCGCGAAACGATCCGGCTCGCAACCTGCTCGAAGCCCGCAGACGCGTACATCGTGTCGGCAATCCGCCGATGGACGTCGCGGATGTTGACCGACTCGTCGAAAATTTGGCGTCGGCACCCAGTGTCGCAGGGATGCTGGCACACCCGCCCGGTCGAGGCCGGAAGCGGGTTGTCCAACAGCACCGACTCAAAGGCTTCCTCGATGCGCTGTTCCTTGTAAAGTTCCATGAACCGCGGAATGTTCATGCGTAGCGGACAGTGATTGGCACAGGACGACAGCGCCTGATCCTGACTGCCTCCCGACGCCTTCGGCATCTCCGCCAACGGATTCAGATCGCCGTACTTCTCGCGCAACTCCTCGATCGGACCGAATTCCAGCGCCCGCATCGAGCAACTTAAAACACAAATCGGCTGGTTGCCCTGCTCCAGCCGGTCCATGCACATATTGCATTTCGACATCTTCAGGCCGGGCTCATCCCCAGCAAACTGCGGCGTTCCGTAAGGACAGGCTTTCCAGCAATCGCGCTCGCCCTTGCACTTGTCCGTGTCCACCAGCACCGCACCGTATTTCTCATCTTTGTAGATGGCACGGTTGGTGCAGGCTTCCAGGCAGACCGGGTTCTCGCAGTGAAAACACATGATCGGCAACACTCGCAGATCGATATCAGGAAAGTTCCCCTTTTCCCACTGGTAGACGCGTAGCCACTTGACCGGCCCCGGCGGCACATCGTGCCACTGCTTGCAGGAAATCACACAAGCATTGCAACCAACGCAACGGCTCAGGTCTATGAAAAATCCATATTGAGTCATTTCACGTCTCCCTCATATCTTTCAATCTCGACCAGACTCGTTGCCCTGGCCGAGGCCTTACAGCTCTTAGTCTCTCCGCCGAGCAAAGTCGAGGGCGACGCCCCAAAATCAATCCCCGACTGGTCGTGAATTACCTTTCCTCCGGAATGCATCAATACGGTTCCAGGCATCATCCGTCTGGTTACATAAGCCGGCATCACTACCTTCCCCTGCTCGTTGAAAACCATGATCATGTCGTTGTTCTTGATACCTCGAGCCTTGGCGTCAGCGGCGTTAATCCATACCCGGTGCTGATACACATGGTCCCGCAGCCAGGCATGCTCCCAGAAAAGAGAATGGACGCGATATCTCGAATGCGAGGTCAACAGAAACAACGGATATTTGCGGGTAAGCTCGTCATCCATACCTCGGGGTATGGCCCTGTAGGTGGGGAGGGGCGTCATATCTCCCCAGTCCGCCGGCAGGTTATCGTAAAGGCGGCCGGACCAATCATAGTGCTCGCCCTTGCCGCGCTTATTCTCATCCGCAATATAGTTGCTGTAGATTTCAATCTTCTTCGATTCTGTGCGGAAGGGTTTCCCTTCCTTTATTTGTGCATCCCAGCCGGTATGAGGCTTTTCTTCGTGCTCGTCACAATTGATAAATTTGCCCTGGATAAATTCCTCCCAGGGAGGGACAGTAACACCTTGTTTGAGGTAATACACTACCGCCCGCTGGTACATATCTTTCTGGCATCTTTCCCAATCCTTTTCCCAGTTTTCGTCCGTGCTGTAGTAACTGAACAACTTCTTGGTATCGATGCCAAGTCTTTGGCCAATCTTGATGTAGACCCAGGCCCACGCTTTGGTTTCGCCTGGCGGGGGAACCACTTCAGGACAGTAATTAATGGACTCAAACCCACCATACTGGGACTTGGTTACACCTTTCTCCTCCCACATCCAATCCCGAGCCGGAAGAATAATGTCTGCATACAGATTGGTGGAGTTATGGATGCTATGCATCGTAAAAATGAACTCCATCTTTTTCATGGCTTCGACTTGGCGGTTGGAGGAGCTACAGTTGATGGACACGTGATCGGTGGCGTGCGGCTTGGCGTGACCTCCCCAAAAGAGAACTTTGGGGTTGAAATCTTTCAGGATGGAAGGGTCTGCCTTCCAGCCCACCGTTCGCATATATTCTTTTCCGCTCAGTTCCCCGCTTCTCACTTTATCCAGCAGTAAGACGGCTTCGGCCCAGTCATGGCTGCGATAGAGTTGGGGAACCTTATACTCGTGCTCGCCGCCGCTCATTAGGCCCCGGCTCCCAATCGGGATCGGACGCCAGGGGCCAGTTCCAAATGCTGGACCTGCACCGGGAGTGCCCCAGTAGCCGAGCATCGCCTGGAGAGCGGCGAAAGCTCCAGACATATGTTCTCCGTCGCTCTTACGTGCCACGCTCCAATGCGACCAGAGCCAGGAGGGCCTCTCGGTGCCGACCAGGCGCGCCAGCTCGCGAATGGTCTCCGCTGGAACCGCGCATCGAACCTCGGCCCACTCAGGATCTTTCTTAACGCCGTCCTCGATTCCGAGTACGTAACTACGCCACTTCTCGAAGCCTATCGGTTCTACAAACTTAGCCACAAACTCCTTGTCCCATAAGTGCTCCTGGAAGAGGACATGGGCCATGGCCATATACATCGAGTGGTCCGTACCCGGCTTGATCGGTATCCATTGGTCGGCCAGCGTGCGTGCCGCACAGCTAAACCTTGGATCAATGACTATCACCTTTTTACCGCGCTCACGGGCTAGCTTGACAAACCATGCAAACTGATGCGCCGGTCCCTGATGGGCGACGGTTGGATCCCAGCCCCAAAGGACAATATTTTTGGCATTGGCGAGCATGTCGGCAGCGGAACCCGAGTAATACTCGCTCATCACAAATCCTTTTGCGCCGGCAACTACGTGAGCCATGAGCCTTTGGGCATCGTATGAGCACTGGCCCCACCCCACTACTCCCGCTCCCCAGCAGGAAAAAAGAAAGTCAGCCGTTTCATTGATGTAGGGAGTAAGGATGGAATAAGGCCCGTATTCCTTCCTGGCCCGGTTCATTTCGGAGGCTATAGTGTCCAGCGCTTCATCCCATGATATTCGGACAAATTTTCCTTCTCCTCTCTCCGTTCCGGGGGCTCTTTTCAGGGGGTACAGGATTCGATCTGGGTGATAAATATACTTGTGAAATGCCATGCCCATAACACAAGGCCTGCGCTGGAGGCGGTTCTTGATGAGGTCTTGCTCCGACATCACAGAGTCTTCGCGACCCACATTGCGGTTATAACGGTCGTCGGGTTCCACGGCGATGACTTTGTCATCCTTCACCCAAGCCTTGAGGACGCAGCTTTCGTTGCCACCACAGTTGCAACGGCAGGTGGTATAGACAGCTTTTGCGCCCTGATGCTTATCCCTGATGCCTAGAGACATTTCGTATTCTCCTCCGAGCCCACCGGTAGCTACGCCCTATGTTTGCGAATATCCAAGCCCTCGGCCTGAAGGTTGGCGGGCCAGAATCTTCTCCGTAACGGCCGTATGCTTCCTTTGCCCAAAGATTTCCGCAGTATGGCCTTTGAAGCGCCTGTCTGTCATTCTCTTATTTGTGCGGGCACCCCTCTTATAATGTCTCTAGCTTCCATAAGTCCAATAGATTAGACTTCTGTATCCATAATTGAGGACTATCGATGATTGAGCTTCGCCATTTGCGATATTTCCTGGCAATCGCAGAGGAACTGCACTTTGGCCGTGCCGCCGAAAGGCTGCATATTGCACAACCGGGGCTGAGTCAGCAGATGCAGGCTCTGGAGCGTGAACTCGGAGTGCGCCTCCTGGAACGCACGAGTCGCCATGTTGAGCTCACGTTGGCTGGTAAGACGTTGTATGCGGAAGGGCGGCGTGCGCTGGCGATGTTTGAGCAAGCCGAAGCACTTACGCAGCGAGCCGGACACGGCGAAATTGGGCTACTCACAATCGCAGCGACCGAAGCGGCAACGTACGCCGTATTGCCCAACCTTCTGCGCGAATATCGGCGACGCTATCCGCAGGTTCAGTTAATAGTTCGGCAGATGCTAACGCCAGATCAAATCGAAGCACTCCGAAATGGGGACATTGACGTCGGCGTTATGCGTACGCCAGCCGACGTTGGGGAGTTTGCGACACAGATGATCCTGCGGGACCAGCTCGGCGTACTCGTGCCGGAGAAGCACGCACTCGCTGCGCGGCGGCAGGTACCGCTGAAGGCGCTACGGAAACAGCCGCTGATTATCTCCCCGGCGTCTCCGCGTCGGAGTTGGGCCAACTTCGTTCTGAAAGTTTGTCGGGAAGCAGGATTTGAACCGCACATCGCGCAAGAGGCTACTGACGGTGCGACCGCTGCTAGCTGCGTGGCTGCCGAACTTGGCTTGGCGCTCATGCCGGAAAGCTTGGCGGGATTAGTACGGCCGGGGGTTGTTTACCGCAGGTTGGCTGGCCAAGCTCATTATACCGAGCTAACGCTCGTTTATCGGCGTGGTAATGTGCCCGAAACGGTTGAAAGGCTAGCGCGCGTCGTGAGCGATCTTTGGCCTTCCCGTAAGTAAGTTGCCGACGGGATTCAAGACGGAGCAATGTGCCGCGGTATAGCATCATTCAGAAGTCCACGCGAACAGCACTTCGTGGACGTTCTTTGCACATGGACCAGGCGGCGCAGAGCGGTTGTCGTTATCGCACTCCGCCGCGCCGGAAGCACGTATCACGTCCGGATGTGAGACTGATCACGGTTGCAATATACAACGCGGTGTTAAATGGAGGGCGCACCTAATAAGTTAGTTAGCCGGTGAGTGAGCTCTAACGATGCCTCGCGGAGCCATCCTTTTGCTCTCTCGACTGACGGAAGATTGAATCACGACTTTCGTCCGAGGGATGCGGCTGTGCGATGCTGTTTTCCGTCCCGGGCCAAGCTGTCAAGACGTAAATGATCCTGACGCAGGGAGCCGTAAGATGCGCTCTTTTGGGCCTAATGTTTCGTTCCGCTGTCCGCCTCGACTGATGTCGCGCGCCCTCCTGCTGCCGTGCATGGCGAATGACCCTATAACCAGAACATTGCTGGCACCAACCGAGCGTTACTCCGCTTTGGTTAGGCGCCCTTGACGCTGCACTAGCGCAGCGTCGGTTTGTTAGGCCCTGTTGTATGCGTAGTTCAAGAATCTGAATTATAAGTTCATTGCTGCTCGCTTGTGGCGAGCGCTGGGGGCGTGCGATGCGTCGTGATTCCCGCGGTCATGTTGGTTCCAACCTTGATACGAATTCGGTTCATCCGGATGTGGCGGGCTATGAATCTGCATTCGGCTTTGTCGGCGGCGTCAAATCCTTGTGCAAATCCCCACGTCGCGCCGCGCTTCGGCTTTTGCGGTGGCGTGCTGTCGTCGCTTTCGCGCTGATGCTTGCGTGTAGTGCCTTCTGGTCTGCGCCAGCGCTGTGGGCGCAGGCGGCTCACCCTGTGTTGACCCAGTGGGCCGTCGGAAGCGGGTTTAACCGGCCGAGCAAAGTGGCGATGGATAGCGATGGGCGAAGTCTCTGGGTGGCCGACGCAGGAAACGCCAAAATTGTGTTAATACCATGGTCCGCTGGCGGATACCTCCCGCAAATCATTGCGATTCCAGGGATCACTGATGTGGTGTCAATGTCTAAGGACTCGTACGGGAACCTGTGGGTCGCGCAGGTAGGAAGCTTGTCTGGGACAAACCACGGCTTTATATCCCAGTATGTCGCAAACGAGGATGGGATATACCGTCGCAGCACACTACCAATGATTGGCGACTTTCCTAACCTTTATGCCGTGTATGCCGACTCGCAGTTTGAAATATCCAATACTTCGACTGCCGACATCTATGCAGCCATCCGCGACGAAACCCATAATACTGATGGCATCGTATGGGAGTTGTCGTCTCCGTACAACTACGCAGCGACGCAACCTCCGAACATCTGGAATCTACCAACATATTTGGGGGACTTCGGCTCGGAACCCGTGGCATTCTCCTGGGCACCCGGAGCTACGCATCGAGGATACTTTTACGCGTTGACTGAAAGTAAGTCGGTGATGTTCAAGAATGGCCAGAGCGGCAATTGGCATTTCGTCGGTTATGCGAAACCCTCTAATTTTTCAGCTTACCCTTTGTCCTTCGCAGCCTACGACAACATCCTTTACTTTGCATATTCCGATAAAGATGCGATACAAGCGTTTTACGTGGACAAACCGGGCTGCATCGACACGTATATCTCATTTTCATGCCCCGTCATGCCCTCCCAGATCCAGGGGTCGGATTGGGCTATTGGCGAGGGACTTATTGTGCCCTCCAGTGTGACAGTCGACGCCTCTGGAAACCTCTTCGTCGCCGACACCGGAAACAGCCGGATTCTAGAGATACCGCCATCACCGGTGTCTGCGAGTTCGTTTGACTTGGGAAGCGTGAGCGTGGGCTCGTCGCAGAATCTTGTGATCAAGTTCCAATTTGATGCGAGCGGAACGCTTTCCGAAAGCGGCGCTGGTCCTTACATGGTGATGTCAGACGGCGATTGGGGTGACCCGTCTCCAGAATTTGAGGACACGAATAACAGCCGGGGCGACCACTGCATTTCAGGACACACGTACAACGCGGGCGATATCTGCACGGTTAATGTTAAGTTTTCCCCGAAGTTTTCCGGGCCGGTCAGTGGTGCGGTCGTGCTGCTGCGGAACTCGGACAGTAAGCCATTTGCGACGGCCTATTTGCACGGAATTGGAAGCGCGCCACAAGTCAGCTTTGCCGGCTCCGACTCCATCGCGCAGACGTCAATAGGGAGCGGGCTCGGGCGGCCGCTAGGAGTGGCGGTGGACCAGTACGGCATGGTGTACGTGGCAGACAACGGGAATAGCATTGTTAAGCAAATTAACCCGTCGGGCGCGAACTGGAATCTCGGCGACCCAAGCAAGACGCTCAAGCCGAATGGCATTGCGATGGACGGTGCGGGAAACCTCTTCGTCACAGATTCGCTAACCAATCAACTCGTGGAGCTACCGTGGGCAGGTAACCACCGCACAAATATACCCCTGGCCAGCTTTAGCTATCCAACCGGCGTCGCTGTGGATTACTCAGGCAACGTCATTGTCGCCGATCAGGGTGGAGGAGCGGTTTATGAATTGATGGCGCCCACTTATACCACGAAGAAAGCTTTGGGAAGCGGACTCCACAACCCTGCGGGAGTTGCCGTCGATGGGGCTGGCAATGTTTACGTCACCGAATACGTCAACGGTAATGTGAAAGAGATAATGGCCGCCGACGGCTATACGACGGTGAAGACGCTGATCAGCGGACTCAATTACCCCGAGGGGATCGTTGTGGACGCCAGCGGCAATCTATACGTTGCCGAACAGACGAGCGGCCTGATTAAAGAGTTCTTCGGCCCCGCCTACTCTACGTCCGTGACCGTGAGCAGCGCATTCCAGTTTCCCAATGGTCTTGCTCTGCAGCGGAACGGCAACCTGTACGTAGCCGATTATAGTGTCTCGCAAGTGGGAATACTGAACTTCGCAGACCCGCCCCATCTTAGCTTTGGCAACATCATAGTCGACTCAGCGAGCGCGTCGAAAAGTGTGATGGTTCAAAACATCGGTAACACGAGCCTGGATTTCAGCTCGATTCAGTTCCCAGCGTACTTTGTCAGCCAGAGCGGCACGACCTGTGCCAGCAACACGTCGCTGACCGACTCGTCTCCAAGTTGTACGGTGGAAGTTGCGTTTATGCCAACGGTCGTCGGAAGCATCACCGGCAGTATGGCGCTCACCGACAACACGTTGAATGTGACCGGCGCCACGCAAAGTATCAGCGTAAGCGGGACGGCGCTGCTTGTCCCAACAACGACCTCGGTGGCCTGCTCGCCGAACCCTGTGGCCTACGGCGATTCGAGCACCTGCACGGCAACCATCAACAATGGGTATAACGTGACTGGCACTGTGAGCTTCTACAATGGCACCTCGTGCAGTGGGTCGGCTTTTGCGTCGGATGTGGCGGTTTCCGGCGGGCATGCGAGTTTTGCTACTTTGGGCACGCTTGCAATTTCCAAGTACACCATTACGGCCTGCTACAGCGGAGATAGCAATAACACTTCCTCCAGCAGCCGTCCGGCCACGCTGACGGTCATTACGGGGACGCCGACGATCACCTTCGCGACCGCGCCGACCCCGACCTACCTCGGTGGCAACTTTACGGTCAGCGCCTCCACCACGAATACCGACAGCCCCTCCCTCACCTATAGCTACGTCAGCGGTCCCTGCGCACAGGTCAACGGCGCCACGTTCAGTTCCAGCGGTGCTGGGTCGTGTGTGGTACAAGCCAGCGGAGCGGCCACCACCAACTTCCAGGCCGCCTCGGCACAGCAGACGGTAACCATCAACAAGGCGATCCCAGCGATCACCTTCGCGACCGCGCCGACTCCGACCTACCTCGGTGGCAATTTCACTGTCAGCGCCTCCACCACGAATACCGACAGCGCCACCCTCACTTATCGCTACGTGAATGGTCCCTGCGCACAGGTCAATGGCGGCACCTTCAGTTCCAGCGGTGCCGGGCCATGCGTCATAGAAGCCCGCGGAGAGACCACCAACAACTTCCGGTCCGCTTCGGCACGGCAGACGGTGACCATCGGCAAGGCGACGCCGACCCTGGCCCTGAACTGTGCGGCAGTCACTTACGACGGTACGGCGCACTCCTGCGCGGGCGCGGCGACGGGCCTGGATGGAGTTACGGTCAGCGGAACGTGGAACTTCAATCCGGCCAGCGTTACGGCCGCGGGCAGTTACCCGGTGACAGGAACCTTCACTAGCACCAACTCCAACTATGCTTCCGGGGGAACTGCTACCGGCACGCTGGTTATCGCCAAAGCGGCCAGCGCTACGGCGCTTGTCTCTTCCGCAAATCCGGTTATGACCGGCACAATACTGACGTTCACGACCACGGTCACAAATGCTTCCGCCGGTTCTTCGGGCACGCCAACCGGAACAGTCACCTTCAAGGATGGTGCCAACTTCCTAGGGCTGGGGACACTTAACGCAAATGGCATAGCTACGTTCTCTACTTCGGCACTTTCGATGGGGCTGCACTCCATCACCGCTGTTTATGGAGGAGACGCGAATTTTACCGCCAGCACATCACCAGTGCTGGCGCAAACGCTGAGTCCAACTCCAGCGGCACTAACAACGCCCACTCCTTCAACCACGCTGAGCGGTGCAAGCGTAACCTTCGCATGGACTGCGGGTGTCGGTGTTACCCAATACGAACTGTTAGTGGGAACCACGCTGAACGGAAGCGACCTCTATAACTCCGGCCACACCTCAGCAACTTCGTCGCCGGTGGTAACTGTTCCGGCAAATGGACTGCCCGTTTATGCGCGCCTCTACTCGCTGATTAATGGAGTCTGGTCGGCAACTAACTACACCTACACTGCTGCTGGGACACCCACTCCGTCTGTCCTAATATCGCCAACCGTGGGAAGCACACTTGCCGGGCCAAGCGTAGTCTTTAGCTGGACGCCGGGAATCGCTGTTTCCCAGTACGAGCTGTTGGTGGGAACCACGCTAAACGGAAGCGATCTGTATAACTCCGGCCACACCTCAGCAAACTCGTCGCCGGTGGTGACTGTTCCGGCGAATGGACTGCCCGTTTACGCGCGCCTCTACTCGCTCATCAACGGAGTCTGGTCGGCAACCAACTACACATACACCGCAGCAGGCACACCAACTCCGTCTGTTCTGTTATCACCATCTCCTGGAAGCACGGTAACAAGCACCAGCACGACGTTTAGATGGACTGCGGGTGTTGGCGTCTCCCAGTACGACATCCGGGTGGGAACTACGCTGAACGCGGACGATCTCTACGAGTCCGGTCACACGACTGCCACTTCGTCGCCGGTAGTAACGTTGCCAGGAGGAGGCAAGACCATTTACGTGCGTCTCTACTCGCTGACCGGCACTGTCTGGACGGCGATCAACTACACACTCACAGGACCGCAGTGAGAGTAACAGGAATCTCGCTCATTGAATGCTCTCTTGGGAATGATCCTCCCCTTGGAGGCGTGCGAGGTCGACAGCATCTACACAGATATACAGAGCCTCTGGGAACAGAGCCTTTGGTCGAGCAAGATTATCTTTTGCATGAATCGAATGAGTTCACTCTGAACTAAGTTGCTGGTCAAGGGAGTTCCACATAGGCGCGCGCGGTAGATCCGACAACAATGCCCGCTCCGGCTAGTCCAGACGGGCGTTTCACCGTTTCCGGTCGAAACGAAAGGGAGCTTTTTGGCTCCCTATATTATTGACTCTATTAAGATATCTGGCGGAGAGGCGGGGATTCGAACCCCGGGTGGAGTTACCCCCACGTCTGATTTCGAGTCAGGTGCATTCAACCGCTCTGCCACCCCTCCGCGACACAGATCGAGCTTTCGCCCGCAGTGCGAGTGTAACAAAATATTCCAAGACTGCGCCACCGGTGTTTGTGATCGCAATCCCACTACACGACAAAGTACTTCGCATTGGGATGATGCACCACAATCGCCGAAGTGCTCTGCTCAGGCTCCAGCAGATACGTTGAGGTCAGCCGCACCCCGATATTTTCGGCGGGCCGGAGCAGTGAGAACAGCTTTGTCTGATCCTCCATGTGCGGGCACGCGGGATACCCGAAGCTGTAACGCGAGCCGCGATACTTCTGGTGGAACAGATCGCCAATGCGCGGCGAATCCTCGTGCGCAATGTTCAACTGCTGCCGGATGCGCCGGTGCAGAAATTCGGCAAGCGCCTCGGCGGTTTCCACCGAAAGTCCATGCAGGTACAGATAGCGGGTGTACTCGCCGCGCTCAAAAAGCTTTTGCGTTTCCACACTCGCCTTGGCGCCGATGGTTACAACCGAGAGTGCAATTACATCCGCGCGTCCGCTGGACTGTCCCAGGAAGTAGTCTGAAATGCTCAACCTGCGCCCCTCTGCCTGCCTTGGGAAAGTAAACCGCAGCAGTTCAGGCAGGTTCGCAGGCAGCGCTCCACCGGCAGCTAGCGCGCTCGCGTCAAACGACGGACTTGCTTCGCTGAAACTTGATAGGGTCAGTCCCGGCGCGGGTGCATACACGATCAGGTCATTCCCCTTCGATTGGCATGGGAAGTATCCATAGACCACCTGTGGGTCGAACCATCCGCCCTCGATTGCGTCCTGCTCCAATGCCTCCAGGATTGGTTTGTACTTCTCTTCCACCAGCCTCGCGTAGTCCTGCTGTGAGGCGGTCTTAAGCTGCCACTGATTCTTAAACAACGCTGTCGGATTTATGTAGTCAAACAGTGTCTTCAAATCGAAATCCGCTGCGCGCTCAGTGCGCACGCCCCAGAATGGTGGTTGCGGAATCTCGGCCGCAGGAATCGGTTCGCGTGGCTCCTCTGGCAGCGATGCATCTGCCACGGCCTTCACGCGCGCAAATTCGCGCACCACCGAACCTGCCTGGATTGTCTCTTCACGCTCGGCTCCGCTTAGTTTCTCCATTGCGTGCAAGCCGGCAAATGCATCCTCTGCGTAGAAAACCGCCGACGAATATTCCCGCCGCAGATCGTCTTCTACAAACTTGCGCGTCAGCGCAGCGCCGCCGCAGATCACGGGATACTTCAGCCCGCGCAGCTCCAGGTCCTGAATGACGTACTTCATCTCCAGCGTCGATTTCACCAGCAATCCGCTGAGTCCAATCGCATCCGCCTTGTGCTCCCCCGCCGCGTGGATGATCGTCTCCGACGCCTGCTTGATGCCGAGATTCACCACCTTGTAGCCGTTGTTCGTAAGGATGATGTCCACCAGATTTTTCCCGATGTCGTGAACGTCGCCCTTCACCGTGGCCAGCACCATGGTTCCCTTCTGCGAGCCTTCGGACTTCTCCATCTTCGGCTCCAGATGCGCCACGGCAGCCTTCATCACTCCGGCAGAATCCAGCACCGAGGGAAGCTGCATTTTGCGTGCGCCGAAAAGATCGCCCACCGTGCGCATCGCGTCCAGCAGAATCGTGTTAATGATCTCCAGCGGCGTGTACGTCTCAAGCGCTGTTTCAAGAATCATTTCAATTGTCTGCCGCTGCGCTCCTTCGCCCACGCCTTTCTCACCCTGAATGATGCAGAACTTCAGCTTGTCTTCCACTGCAAGCAACAAGGCATTTGCCGTAGGCACAACCTCCTGCCGGCCTTTCATGGATGCGAAGTGCGCCATGTAATTCTGCAGAGGATCACCTGCCCCGCGATCCGAGTAAATCAGCTTGCGCGCCAGCTCCACCTCAGCTTCTGGAATCTTGTACAACGGATAAATCTTCGTGTAATTCACAATGGCCATGTCGAGTCCATGGTCCACCGCCTCGTGCATAAACACTGAGTTCAGCACCCGCCGCGCATAAGCATTCAGTCCAAACGAAATGTTAGATACGCCAAGGATCGTCCTGCACTCCGGCAGCGCCTTTCTAATTCCCTGCACCGCCTTCAGGGTCTCTATTCCAGCTGAGCGATAGTCCTCCTGTCCGGTCGAGATCGGCAAGGTCAGCGCGTCGAAGATCATGTCCTGCGGGCGCATTCCGTATTTGTTCACGGCAAGATCAAAAATGCGTTTTGCAATCGCAATCTTCTTCTCCGCCGTCAGCGCCATGCCGTCTTCGTCGATGGTGAGCGCGATCACCGCCGCGCCGTACCGCTTTGCCATCGGAAGCACCCTTCCGCTACGCTTCTCGCCATCCTCCAAATTGATCGAGTTGATGATTGCCTTGCCCGGAGTGCGTTTCAGCGCCTCTTCCAGCACCTCTGCCTCAGTCGTGTCAATCAGGATCGGAGCGGGCACGCGTGTGGCAATCTTCTCCAGCACATTGCTCATGTAGGCTTTTTCGTCTTCGCCCACCACGGCGCAGCACAGGTCCAGCATGTGCGAACCATCATTCACGAGCTTCTTTGCCAGCGTGAGGATGCCGTCATAATCGCCAGCGCGCACCATGTTGCGGAAGCTCTCCATGCGCGTGGTCGTGTTCATCTCTTCGGCGACAATCAACGGCTTCGGGTCAAGATCGAGCGGCACTGTTGTGTATGCGCTCGATGCCGCGGCAGTCGCCACGACGTTACGCACCGCCGGGGTCAACCCACTCACGGCATCGACCACCGCCTTCAGATGTTCTGGAGTCGTGCCGCAACATCCGCCGACAATCCGCACCCCATAATCGCTTACGAAGCGCTTATGATAGGCCCCCAGTTCCTCAGGCTTCAGCAGATATACTGCGCGCCCACCTGCGTTCTGCGGCAGTCCTGCATTGGGTAAAACGGAAACGTGCTTCGTCGAATTCAGTCCAAGGTAGCGCACCGCGTCGTTCATTTCGAGTGGCCCGGTCGCGCAGTTCAGCCCAATCACGTCCACGTCGAAGACTTCCAAGGCCGTCAGCGCCGCACCGATCTCGGTCCCCAGCAACATCGTTCCAGTGGATTCCAGCGTTACCTGCACCTGCACAGGAACCCGCTTCCGCAGGTTGTGCATTGCGTCGAAACACGCCGCCACGGCGCACTTTGCCTGTAGGATGTCCTGGCAGGTTTCCACCAGCAACACGTCCACGCCGCCCTCGATCAGCGCTTCAGCCTGTTCCACGTAAGCCGCCAGCATCGCATCCCACGTGATGTGCCCCAGTGAAGGCAGCTTCGTCGTTGGTCCAATCGAACCCGCCACGAAACGCTTGCGCCCCGGCTCGGAAAACTGCGCCGCCACATCGCGCGCAACCTTGCAGGCCGCCAGGTTCAACTCCCGGGTGCGATCTCCCAGTCCGTACTCAGCTAGCACAATGCGCGTCGAACCGAAGGTATCGGTCTCCACAACATCGCAGCCCACCCCAAAGAACGACGCATGAATGTCGGCAATCACATCCGGGCGCGAGAGCACCAGCAGTTCGTTGCATCCCTCCTTGCCCCAATAATCGTCGGCAGTCAGGTTGCGGAACTGGATGTTCGTACCCATCGCGCCGTCATAGACGACAACACGCTCATTCACGGCTTTCAGAAAGTCACTCATTAGGAACGGGAGCCTTTCGTTTCAGGAGAATATTAGGATAGCTGAAAACATTGCGCCAAAAAACTGGACCGCCCTCAAGCGGTCCGAAAACAGTCCCACCTGGGCTACGCCTAACGCTCAATCATCCGCATCTTCTCCGCGTCGCTTGCATTGAAGCGGGCGTTATCGCCCTCGTGTGCCGGGGAAATCGCCAGCAACTGTTCCTTGCGATAAATAAGGTTAGTCGCGTTGTAGGTGGCCAGCTCAAATCCATGACCATGCGTAATTGCATCCGTCGGACAGGCCTCCACGCAGTATCCGCAGAAGATGCAGCGGTTGTAATCGATGTTGTAAACCTTGGCGTAGCGCTCGGCGCTGGAGATACGCTTCTCCGCCGTATTCTCCGCCGCCTCAATGTAGATGCAGTTCGCCGGACAGGCCGCCGCACACAGGAAGCACGCCACGCACTTCTCTAATCCGTCTTCATCGCGCTGCAAAACATGCAACCCACGGAAGCGCTCCTGAAAGACAGCTCCGCGCATCGGGCCTTTTCCATCAGGATAATTCTCGACCGTGGTCGGCTGAAACATCTCCATAAAGGTGATGCTCATACCCTTGGCGATAGCGGCGATATTTTGAATGAGTCGCATGTCCCCCCCACACCGTACCCGACAGTATAAATGGTCGGCCTATTTCGAGTTAACGGAGCCTATTTGATTGTAGCCGGAGCCTTAACCCTTCTTCGCTTTCGCGCCTTTATGCTGCTCCACGGTGGACCACGTTTTATCCGCCGCGTGGCAAACTGTTTCCAGCGGGCAATCGACGCACTTCGGAGCTCGTGCCACGCACAGCGCCCTCCCGTGATGAATGATTTGATGCGAGAAATCGATCCACTTAGGCTGTGGAATCACCTTCATCAAATCCTGCTCAATGTGCTTCGGATCATCGGACTTAGTCAACTCCAAACGACGCGAAATCCGGTGCACATGCGTGTCCACCACGATTCCCTCTCCTCGCCCGAACCACGAACCCAGCACAACGTTTGCTGTTTTTCGCGCGACCCCAGGCAGCGAGAGCAGTTCATCCATCTGCTCAGGAACTTGCCCGCCGAACTCCTCCACAACCTTGCGTGCAGCACCGACAATGTTTTTCGCCTTGTTGTGAAAGAACCCCGTCGAGCGAATTACCGGCTCCAACTCCTCCGGCTCAATTCGCCCAAGAGCTGCGGGAGTCGGATACTTCTTGAACAGCGCCGGGGTGACAATATTCACCCGCACATCCGTACACTGCGCCGAAAGAATTGTCGCCACCAATAACTGCCAGGCACTCTCATGATGCAATGCGCATCGCACATCTGGATATGTGCGATCCAGGATTCTGAGGATCGTCGTAACCCGCGTGGGTGCGAGCGGGTTGAATTTTGCGGATTTCTTCCCAGCATTCTTCTTTAAAGTGGTAGCCATATCACCTGCGAGGAATACTAGCAGAACTGCCAGCTCCACCTTCACCTTTGCCGGGCGCCTACCCCCGCGGGGTTATGGTGGAGGGTGAGCCTGTGGCCTTACTGCCATCCCGTTCCTGTACAATCATCCTCACGGCAATGATCACCATCCGGGGATTCCAAAACCTATGAGCACGAGCGAACAAGGCGTAAACAATCAGAGCTTTGAGCTGCCTGCGGTCCCATTGACCTTGGAAGGTTCGGCGGTACTGCACCAGATGTTCCGTTTCCGGTGGAGCCAGTGGCACGCCAAGTCCACCGAAGATCGCGCCCGCATCACCGCCCAGGCGCAGGCCGCTTTAGTCAAAATGGAGGCGGCCGGGTCGGCCATGTTTTCCATGTTCGGACACAAGGGCGACGTGCTCTTCATCCACTTCCGCAACGACTTTGAAGCCCTCAATCAGGCTCAGCTCACCCTCAATCAGCTTGAACTCCTTAGCTACCTGGAGCCCGCTGTATCTTACCTCTCGGTCGTCGAACTTGGCCTTTACGAGTCCACTATAAAGCTCTACCGTGGGCTTATCTCTGCAGGTGTCGAGGCCCATTCCCCCGAGTGGAACGAGACCATTGAAGAGGCGCTGAACCGTCAGCGCGAAGCAATGCACGTGCGTCTCTTTCCGCAGATTCCCGAGGGGCGCTACGTCAGCTTCTACCCGATGGATCGCAGGCGCGGCGAGGAAAAAAACTGGTACACGCTCCCTATCGAGGAGCGCCAGCGCCAGATGGATCTTCACGGCAAAATCGGACGCCGGTATGCAGGCAAGGTGCAGCAGATCATTAGCGGCTCCATTGGCCTTGACGATTGGGAGTGGGGCGTCGATCTCTTCAGCGACGATCCGGTGATCTTCAAGAAGCTGATATACGAAATGCGCTTCGACGAAGTCAGCGGAGTCTTCTCAAACTTCGGAGCCTTTTACGTCGGTCTCCGTTGCGGGGCCAGGGAACTATCTACTTTCCTAGAGGGCAAGACCCCGAAAGCGTTGCCAAAGACTCGCCCAGCGCCCACAGGCAGGCCGGTGAGACCGTAGCGATTACTTAGGGTTTCGCTTTCTTTGAAGGTCGCTTGCCAGAACTGTTGAGGGCAACCGCTTGGCGAACGATCGCCTTGAAGGCGGACTCGTCAACCTCTTCTCCGGCGTGGATATCGAGCGCGCGGCGTACGTTTCCGTCAAGGCTCGAGTTGAAGAGACGGGTAGGATCCGCCAGAGACGCGCCCTTGGCGAAGGTAAGCTTCACCACATTCTTGTAGGACTCGCCGGTGCAGATGATGCCGTCGTGCGACCAAACGGGTGTTCCCATCCACTTCCACTCCTCGACGACATCCGGGTCTGCTTCCTTAATGAGCTTGCG
>Ga0364900_10082_pt2 | contig 40427 bp, 39 predicted proteins | sample ExccelJu500002D3_FD_206974 | JGI IMG/M metagenome (GOLD analysis project Ga0364900, IMG submission 206974) | Enriched cells from Trout Bog Lake Hypolimnion, Wisconsin, USA - BchlTB.July09.5000.02.D3 | ecosystem: Environmental > Aquatic > Freshwater > Lake > Hypolimnion/Profundal zone | place: USA...
CTCGCTGAAGATCTCAATTCCCAGACATTTAAGGGCTCCATTCAGTATTTAAATATCTATGCCGCAGATACCTTATTGGAGCTGGGAAAACTAAGGGCGGAATTGGCGATCATCGTGCTACCGCATGATGCAATTCTGGATGCTTTGGATATGGCAGCTAGGGTTAAGTGTAAGGCCGCCTTGGTTATTGGGGCTGGAGTGCCTCCTGTATTGGCTTTGGAAATACATGAGGCAGCCCGTCGTCACAGCATTCATTTATTGGGCCCAAATAGCTTAGGCTTTCAGATGCCAGCCCTTCTGCTCAATGCGAGTGTGATTGGGCCTATGGCCTCGGCAGGACCTTTAGGCTTGATTTCTCAGTCAGGGGCTTTAACAGCGTCTATTTTGGATTGGGCGAAGCAAAATCAAGTAGGGTTTTCTAATGTAGTGTCCTTGGGACCTAATTCGGATGTCGATATTGCTCAGGTTCTGGATTACATGGCTTCCGATGCGCGCACCCATAGCATTGTGATTTATTTGGAAGGCATCTCGAATGCGCGCGGTTTTATGAGTGCATTACGCTCAGCCGCAAGAGCTAAGCCGGTAGTGGTTTTAAAGGCTGGCAGAAAATCAGCCGCTAACTTAGCGGCTCAGACGCATAGTGGCGCCATTGTTGGTAGTGATGAAGTGTTTGATGCGGCATTGCGACGTGCTGGCGCTGTGAGGGTGAGATCTTTTGTTGAATTATTCTCAGCAGCAAAATGCTTGGCTTCGCGGTATCGTCCGGTTGGTAAGCGTTTGGCGATTATCACCAATGGTGGTGGTCCAGGTGTATTGGCGGCCGATTGGATTAGTGAAATTCATCTCGAATTGGGCGTTTTTTCTCCTGAAACGATTGCAACTCTAAAGCCGAATGTTTCTCCACAAGCATCTTTAATCGATTTAATTGATCTTTCTGAAGAGGCGACGCCCGAACAATATCGCGCTGCTATTGAGGCGGCTAATAAAGAGAAGGGTATTGATGGCTTGTTGGTTATTTATTCTCCCAAGTTGGGGGTGGATGGTTTGGAAATTGCCAAAGCTATCGTAGAAGTCAAAACAAAGATTGGCAAACCTTTGCTGTGCTGTTGGATGGGGGACTCTTCGGTTGTGAGTGCGCGCGAGCTCATTTCGAATTCGACTATTCCAAGCTTTAGAACGCCTGAAGCGGCTGTGGGCGCCTTCGGAAATATTGCGAGTTTCTATCAAAACCAACGCTTGCTGCAACAAACTCCCCCGCCACTTTCAGATTTGACGCAACCTGATGTAGAGGGCGCGCGTTTGCTGATTGAGAATGTTCTGGCGGAACGGCGCAATATATTGACCGAGATGGAATCGAAGGCCTTATTAGCCGCCTTTCATATTCCAGTGACCCAAACCATTTTGGCCACCAACTCCAATGAAGCCATGATGATTGCAACTCAGTTGGGTTATCCGGTTGCTTTAAAGATTGATTCACCCGATATTAGCCATAAGTCCGATGTTAATGGCGTAGCCCTCAACATCATGAATGCTGCCGGCGTCCGAGATGTCTACAACGGTATCATTGAATCCGTTTCAGTGCTTGCTCCCAAGGCGCACATCAATGGGGTCACAGTGCAAAAGATGGCGCGTAGCAAGAGAGGGCGCGAGCTCTATATTGGTTTGGTGACGGATGAACCCTTTGGACCCGTAATTGCCTTTGGCGCTGGAGGCACCATGATTGAATTGCTCAATGATCGAACTATGGAGTTGCCCCCGCTGAATCAATATTTGGCGCATCGTTTGATAGAGCGCTCAAGGGTGGCGGAAACTTTAGGTGAGTGGCGCGGATCTAGCGCGGTAAATGTTGCGGCGCTAGAGCAGGTTCTATTACGCGTTTCAGAAATGGCCTGTGAATTGCCGCAGCTGCGCGAGATGGATATCAATCCGATCATTGTGGATGAGTTAGGCGCAGTCGCCGTTGATGCGCGGATTGTGATTGATCGCCCACCCCAAATTGTGGATGGGCAATCACGCGCATATAACCATCTTGCAATTCTGCCGTACCCATTGCGCTATGAGCAGATTTGGCCAATGAAAGGTGGTGGTGAATATGTCATTAGACCAATTCATCCAGATGATGCGGATATGTTGCAGCAGCTTGTCGCAGGTCTTTCACCAGAGAGCAGGTATTTCCGCTTTGTCGCCACTATTTCTGAATTATCACCAGCGATGTTGTCTCGCTTTACCTTAATTGACTATGACCGCGAGATGGCTTTAGTGGCGGTATTGAAAGATCGCAAAATTAATGAAGAGGGTGTCTCGATTGAGACGCAAAGAATTATTGGCGTTTCACGTTACATCACCAATCCTGATGTGGTGAGTTGCGAGTTCTCCTTATTGGTCGCCGATGAATTTAGCGGTAAAGGCCTAGGCTCCCGCTTAATGTTGAGCATCATGGATGTAGCGAGAGATAAGGGTTTGAAGGAAATTGAAGGTCTAGTCTTGGCTAATAATCCTGGCATGCTGAAATTAATGACGGGTCTTGGATATAAGGTCAGGGAATTTGAGGAGGACCCTGATTTCAAACTGGTGACCCATTCGCTGTAAGTATGGTTAAGATACTTACTTAAACTTTATTCACATTGAACGATCGACATAATGAGAACACTATTGCTTGCTGGATTATTTACTATAACTTCATTGGCTTATGCCGCCGATAACGCGATGGTCAACCCGCACGGGAGCTCTCCTTACGGAGGCGCTAGTGCCGTTGAGATCGGTGATGTCAATGTCTCTAAGGCTGCCGGTTCAAATGCCTATACGGTTGCTGAGATCATCGATCAATCCAAAAGCTTAAAAGACAAGCCAATTGTGGTGCGGGGTAAAGTCGTTAAATTTAGCCCAGAAATCATGAGTAAGAATTGGATTCATATACGTGATGGCTCTGGCACAGCGGCCGCTAAGAATAATGACCTAGTTGTGACCACAAAAGATCAAGCAACAGTCGGTTCTGTAGTCGCAATCAAAGGTATTGCGCGTACAGATAAAGACTTTGGGCATGGTTATAGCTATGACATTCTCATAGAGGACGCTAAGGTAAGCCCCAACTAACTCTTAACTTTAGGTAATAAATTTGAGCTATATCAATATGTAGCGTGGGATAGGGAGTACATTTTCCAAGACTAGCAGGAGTCTGAATGTACCTCTTTTTTGAACCGGCTTTAGATGATCGCAAGCGCAGTCTAGAGGACTCCTTGCTATCGATCTATGGGCTGACAAAGCAGGCCATCCCTACCTATTTTTGCGATAACTCCTTTTGCTCCAGAAAGCCTATTAGGAGCTTTAGCCTGATTGAGTTGCTGAAGTACTGCTGGATTCGGCAGTTTGATAAGTCCGCATTGTTAGTAGTATTGCCTATTGAGTTGGAGTCGGATGCGGAGTTGCTTCAACAATTTGGAGATGCGTATCTAGGTTGTGTTTCCGGACTCATTAAAAAAGGTGATTTGCAGAATTTGGCGTTCTCCTATAGAAAGCTGGTGCAAGCGGAGGGCAGCAGGAGATTCTTCTCTGTACCCACCTTCGTGGTCGAGGAAAGGCTAAAGCAAGCGCCCTTTACGGAATCAGAGATTAAGGCTTTGATAAAGCTGCAAGACAAGAATCTTCGTCTTGTAGATCAATTCATTCAGAAGAAGGTGGATGAATTAAAGAAAGAACTCACCGCCTTACCCAGCATCCTCAAACGAGGTATTGGATCTAGGCGGTCATCGGGTTAATAGAGTATTTAAGCTCTATCACCAAACTTGCAGGCTGGATTCGATGGGGTGTAGCACTCTTCTTTTCTGCTGCTAGCCACTGCTTTAGAAAAGCAACCGTCTAGTGGGCAGGCATCATCATCGCTACATTCATGAAACGCAATGCAATTTTCCTGGGTAATGTCGATACGAACATCGGCATTTAAGCGTGGGCACATTAAGGTTTTCATTTCGAGAGTTCTCCCAATAAAAAGTCTCGGTTCGACTCGGTTCAGTATAGGTAGGGCGGCCTCGCTTGCAAGAGGATTTATGAAGATAGGGCGCTTTATGTTGATGTGGATCAAACCCACTCAATCGGTTAAGATAAAACCATGAATTTCCATGGGCGCCCAGCCTATCCCATCGGCTTCTTTGCCACCATCACCATTGTTATCGTGGCTTTATCCACGAGCCTATTGTTGTGGGACTTGCGTAAAAGAGAGTTGACTCACACTCGCATGGAGACAGTGGGGATCACTAAGATTTTCGTAGAGCAGACCGAGCGCAGTTTTGAAAGTGCGGACTTGGTTCTCAAGGGTATTCAGGATCGACTTCATAACTCTTTTGGCAATCAGTTCTCGCTTGACAGTCTAGAAGTGCATATTTTGCTGGCCACCCGTGTATTGGGTATGCGCCAGATGGATGCCCTATATCTATTAAATGCGCAGGGCGCCATTGTTAATTCATCAGTTGATTACCCGGTAAAAAAAATTGATGTCAGTAATCTGGATTATTTCAAGGTATTTTTAGGCCAAAAGGATCAGGGTTTATTTATTAGCAAACCCGTGCCTAACTCTCAGAAAAAAGAGTGGGTGCTTTATCTCGCCAGGAAAATCAGCGACCCAGAGGGGAATCTCAAAGGTGTCATTGTTGGCGCCATTGATATTGCGCATTTTGAGGAGATTTATAAGCTGCTTAAACTTGACTATCCGCGTCCTGTTTCACTCTATCGCGATGATGGAATATTGTTGGCGAGTTTTCCGCACCGAGAGGATATGATTGGCGATCGCGCTCCTGAGCTAGGTGAGGTTTTGCCGGCATTAGAGCCTGGCAAGGTTGATTTTTTAAAGCACTCGAGGGGCAATGGGGACTTGGAAGAGATGGTTCTGGGTTTGGTTCCAAAGTTTCCTTTATTTATTGCTGTAACGAATGACGAGGATGAGGCATTGGCCTCATGGCGTGAGACTGCTATTCCGATTGCGATGAGTTCGGCGCTGGTGAGTCTCTTTATTATCGCTGCCGCAGGTTTATTGATTCGTGAAGCCATGCGCCAGCAAAAGCTATCGGAAGAACTGGGGGTTGCCAAAAATAGATACCAGCACACCATTGAGTCGGTTATGGATGCGATAGTAGCTATTGATGAAAATCAAAAAATTATTCTATTCAATAAATCCGCAGAGAAAATGTTTGGGTATTCGGCGGATGAGATTCTTGGCTCCCCTTTGACGAAATTAATGCCAGCGCGCTTTCATTTATCTCATCGCTCGCACATGAATAAATTTGATCTTATCGGCACGGAAGTAAAAAAAGTATCACCCCAACTTGGGATTATCGGCGTCAGATCAGACGGATCGGAATTTCCAATTGAAACCACTGTTTCGAAAGTGATTGTTAGTGGCTGTAAACAATATACGGCCGTGCTACGAGATGCTACTGAGCGTAAAAAATCAGAAACTGAATTGCGTGAGATGAACCGTCAGCTGCGTGGACTTTCTGAAGCTTTAGAAAATATTCGGGAGCAAGAAAGAACGCGAATTGCTCGAGAATTACATGATGATTTAGGCCAGCAATTAACCGGCCTGAAGTTGGAGTTGTCTTGGTTGAGTAATCGCGTTAGGGATGGCCATGTTCCGCCTGTAGAGCGTATCGCGGAAATGAAGCAGCAGTTGGATGGCGCTATTGCATCGGTGCGACGTATCTCTACCGAGCTGCGCCCGATTATTTTGGACGACCTTGGTTTTTCAGAGGCCGTTCAGTGGCTCGTAAGTGAATTTACCAAACGCACACACATTCCGGTTAATTTGGATTTGAGGGCGGAGATTTGTATTAGCAATACTGATTTGGCTACAGCGCTTTTTAGAATTGTTCAGGAGTCTTTAACCAACATTGCGCGTCATGCTGACGCCACACAAGTCAAGATTGTTTTAGAAAAGAATGACGAGGATTTAGTGCTATCTATTGTCGATGATGGCAAGGGTTTGCCTCTCACCCTGCAATCTGGAGGGTTTGGGTTGGTGAGTATGCGTGAAAGAGCCAATGCATTGGGCGCCAAATTTAGCATTAGCAACGGCAGACCAAAAGGCGTTACCATTCGTGTGGAGTTTGCTCTTGATTTACCTATCTTTACCGAGGCTAAAGTATGAAGTGGGAAGTACTAGTTGCCGATGATCACGCCATCATTCGCGATGGCCTGCGCAAGATATTGGCTGATACGGAAGATTTGGAAGTTGTTGGTGAGGCTGCTAATGGTAATCAAGCCCTCGAGAAAGTGCGTGAGCGCGATTGGGGCATGGTGATTCTGGATTTATCGATGCCTGGCAGAAGTGGTATTGAGTTGATTAAGTTAATCAAGGCTGAGCGCCCAAAATTACCGGTGCTGATTTTCAGTATGCACCCAGAAGAGCAGTACGCAGTTCGGGCCATTCGGGCGGGCGCTTCTGGTTATCTATCCAAAGAAGAGGATAGTGATAATTTCTTGCCTGCTATTCGTCGTGTTGCAGCTGGCGGTATGTTTATTAGCCCAAAGGTCGCTGAATTGCTTGCTGAAGATGCTTCACCAGGCGCTCACACTCAACTTCACAGCAAGATTTCGAATCGCGAGCATGAGGTGTTGATTCGGATTGTGAGGGGAATCAGTCTTACTGATATTGCCGATGAGTTCTCACTCAGCATTAAGACGATTAGCACCCACAAGACACATATTCTTGCCAAGCTAGGGTTATCCAGCCAGGCTGACCTCATTCGTTATGCTATCGAGCATAAATTGCTGGATCTGGAAAAATAGGCGGATTAGTCCTATTTCCTATAGGAATAGTCCTATAGTTATTTACCTTAGCAATCCTATATCTATAGGAGCTGTCAAAAAATAAAATTCTTCTTAAGCAATCGGCATTGGGGCGTCCCAAGCCAAACCAAAGGAGAATTAAATGACACAAGCTAAACACATCGTACGTGCTGTAGTAGTCAGTGCTGCAGCCTTGGTATTCACATCATTCGCGCATGCTGCCGTGGACGCAGATGCTGCAAAGGCCCTGGCCAAACAAAACAACTGTTTCAAATGCCATGCTATCGATAAAGATAAAGATGGCCCTTCGTATCACAGCGTTGCCGAGAAATACAAAGGTAAACCAGGTGCGGAAGCAAAGTTGATCAATCACGTGACTTCCGGTGAAAAAGCGAAATTCCCAGATGGCCATGAAGAAGAGCACAAGATCGTAAAGACGTCTCCTCCAAAAGATCCAGAGCAAATCAAGAACTTGGTTGATTGGATCTTGGCTCAGTAATCAGTAGTTGACAAACAAATACCCGCTAAAGCCTTGGTAAGGAATTGCACATGAAATATATCAAACAGTTATTGGTCTCCCTTCTATTGATAGGGGGGTTGGGGGCAATATCAACAGTCTGCGTAGGCGCGGAATCTGTGCCAAATTCTTCAGGGGGTGCACAAGGTGCCGCTGTTGCGAGCTCTTTGCCTGATGATATTAACGGGGAAAAGCAGGCCAAGGCATCACATGCAAAAGAGGCTTTCAAGCGCGATGCTGTTTGTACGCGCTGTCATGACGAAAGTGAAAATGCTCCAATCTTATCAATCTATCAAACCAAGCATGGCGTGCGCGGGGATGATCGCACCCCCACCTGTCAAAACTGCCACGGTGAGAGCCAGAAGCATTTGGGTGGCGATAAAGGCGAGGGTCGCCCAGCTCCTGATTTTATCTTTAAAAAAGGCGTTTATGAAAAGAGTGATGAGTCCGAAAGAACTGGGCAGTGTTTGACATGCCATAGGGGGGCTGCTAGAACAAATTGGAATGGCTCTCAACATCAAGTGGGTAATGTTGCTTGCAATGATTGCCACGTAGTTCACAACCCTGTAGATAAAGTTCGTGTGAAGAAGACCCAAACCCAGGTTTGCTTTACTTGTCATAAAGAGCAGCGCGCAGACAGTTATAAAACATCCACTCACCCCATTGAGGTAGGCAAAGTGGTTTGTTCTGATTGCCATAATCCACATGGCTCTGCGGGTCCAACTTTACTCAAGAAAAATACGCTAAATGAAACCTGCTTCCTGTGTCATGCAGATAAGCGTGGTCCCGTGTTGTTCGAGCATCAGCCAGTAGTTGAGAACTGCGCCAATTGCCACACTCCTCATGGTTCAAATATCACACCGTTGTTAAAAGATCGCCCACCGTTCTTGTGTCAAGAATGTCATGACGGCCCACATGCAAGTCCAACGGTTGCTGGCCCGAATGCTGCAGGCCGGGTCACTAACCCAGGGATTGTTACTCCAAGCGCAAATATAACTGGAAGAGCCTGCATGAATTGCCACGTGATGGTTCATGGTTCCAATAGTCCAGCTGGTGGTTTCTTGCAACGCTAATACACAGATTGATAGAGGCTTGATATGAAAAAGGCTTACAAACACAAAATGAAGTTGACCGCAATTTCACTTGCTGTTGCTAGCATGTTTATGGCTAACATGGCTTTTGCGGACGAAGATGAGATTAAAGATTTAACGCAACCCAAAAGCTCTGTGCAAGTAGAGGCGATTAATGTTGATAATTCCTCGGCAAAGTTTGGGGAATATAACGGCTTGAATCGTGCTGGAGCTTACGTGAATGGCAATATTAATATTCGCGGAGGTGATGCTTATACGGACAATGAAAATGGGGGCACTCAAAGATGGGCTATCACGGGTGACAATTTAGGTCTGACTTCTAGATCCGCTGGCGCAAATATTAGTGATCAGGGTAGTTGGAATATAGGTATTAATTTTGACCAACTTCAGCACAATACATCGAACTCATATCAAACGCCTTACCAGGGGACCATGGGAGGCAATACTTGGACTTTGCCCAGCAATTTTGGAACCGTAAGGCAAGGAACTACAAATACTGCCGGAACTGGCACGCAAGGTATGAGTGCGGCCCAGTTGAGTGATTTTCAGGGAATGAATATTTCCAATACTCGAGAAAATACTACATTAAACGGCGGATTTGCAATTGATAGAAATACAAATATTAATTTTGAGTACAACCATCTGGCACAAAGTGGCGCTAAGTTAAGCGCTTTTTCATCTTCTGGAACCGCATCTGCTGGTGCAGTTGGTCAGGGTGTTTCAATACTGCCAAATCCTACCAACTCGAGCACTGATACGGTTAATTTGGGTGTTAACTGGGTTGGCGAGAACTCTCATTTAAACGCATCTTATTTTGGATCTTTTTTTCAAAATAATGTAACCAACGTTCAGTGGCAGACTTTTTATGGGGCAACAACTAATCCCACTAGCGTAATGCAAACCATGAGTCAGATGCCAAGTAATAGCTTGAATCAGCTCAACTTGGCTGGTGGTTATGACTTTACTTCAAAGACAAAGCTTACAAGTAACCTGTCTTTTGGGCAAAACGTTCAGAATCAGGGGTTTGGTGGAACCTATGACAGCTTTCAAGTGGGTGCGGGTTATCCAACTCAATCCTCTCTTAATGGACTCGTCAACACTTCTCACGCAGATTTAAAGTTGAGCGACCAATCGATTAAAGACCTTACTTTGACTGCATTGGCAAAATTAGATGAGCGTGATAATTTGACCCAATCTAATATGTATGGTTTTTATGGCGTTGGTGGAAATACTACCTCCACAACAAATGATTTGGGTGTCGTCCCAAATACTCCAGAAAGCTTTAAGCAGTCCCAGTTGGCCCTTTCTGGAGATTACAAACTAACTAAAGACCAACGTATTAATTTGGCTTATAGCTATAACAATACCGATCGCTGGTGTAACCAGTACGGAACTCCAGGTAGCGCTGTAGTAAATACCTCTAGCTTGGTGAATACTCCAACAACGCTAAATTCTTTCTATAACAGTCCTAGCTGCGTCTCCGCTACATCAAGTAAGGAAGATAAAGTCGATGCCACTTATAAACTAAGGGCCAGCGAAGATGTCAACATTAAATTAGGTGCGGGATTTAGCGATCGGAATACTAACTGGAATCAAAATGCGATAGTCGCAATGCCATATAGCGTTGCCTCTAACCCTGGTTATCCAGGTGGTACAGCGCTTAATGGTTATAACGGCCAGCCTGCCGGTTATAACAGCGGCAACTATTTGGGTTTCTATCCATTCTTTGAGGCTTCAAGAAAAGAGTTTTCCGGTAAAGGCAATGTGAATTGGCAGGCAACGGATAAGTTGTCACTTGGCTTAGGTGGTAAATACACCAACGACACTTATCCCGATTCCACCTATGGTGTCCAGAATGGGTATTCATGGAGCCTAAATTTTGACAGTACTTATGCCTATGCGGAAAACGGCACATTAGTAGGTTATGTCACACAGCAAAATATGCAACGCACAATGACGAATCAGTCTAGTGGTGTAGTTGCTACAGCAACACTACCTGCATATAGTTCATGGACTAATAGCCTACAGACAAATGCCACGACTATTGGCTTAAATATTAAGCAGGGTGGTTTGGCGGAAGGTAGATTGACTTTGGTGGGTGATGCAACTTACTCACTTGCCTCATCGAATTACGGGACTCAGTTAAATTACAATCCGCTGGGTACTGCTAGCCCTTGTAATGGTGCGGCAAACATGACCTGCGGATCGCTACCTAGAATTCAAAATAATATGGCAGCAATTAAAGTTGGTGGCTATTACCAAGTTGATAAGAATTCAAAAATTGGTTTGATGTATTGGTATCAGCATCTTTATAGCAATGACTACTACTACAATGGTTATCAAACAGGCGTTACTCCTATTGGGGTATTGCCCACCAATCAAACCGCTCCAAGCTATAGCATCAATGTGCTTTCTGCCAGCTACACCTACACCTTTGATTAATCTTTAATGCCCCTTTTTGGAAGGAAATATTTATGAACACTAAACAACCTGGCGCATTGAAGAAGCTTTGGACTTTTCTGAAGAAACCGAGTGCAAAGTATTCCATCCTGGCAATTGCTGCAGTTGGATTTATTTCAGGTATTTTGTTTTGGGGTGCCTTTAATACTGGTTTGGAGGCCACCAATTCATTGGAATTCTGTATCACTTGCCATGAAATGCGTGACAACGTGTATCAGGAATATAAGGAAACCATTCACTATAGCAATCGCACTGGTGTACGCGCCATTTGTTCTGACTGCCATGTGCCAAAAGACTGGACCCATAAGATGATCCGTAAGTCCAAGGCTGCTTTCGAGGTCTGGGGCAAGATTACTGGTTCCATTGATACCCGTGAGAAATTTGAGGCTAAGCGCATGGAATTGGCTACCCATGAGTGGAAACGTATGAAAGAGAGCGGGTCCCGTGAGTGCCGTAATTGCCACAACTTTGATGCTATGAGCTCTGAATTGCAGAAACAGACCCCTTATAAGAAGCATATGAAGGCAAAAGAGGCTGGTAAAACATGTATTGACTGCCACAAAGGTATCGCGCATCAATTGCCTAAGGAGTACGAAGAGCCGGACGACGAATAAGCGTTTGACAGCCTGATAAGGCTCTTGGACAATGGCTGGGATGGTTCAATCCCGGCCATTTTCTATTAATGACAGCCTATTTTTCAGATTTTGATAATTTGCCTTTGAATCAATCAACTCTCCGTGCCAGTGCATTAACTTGCGTTCGGGGTGAACGCACTCTTTTTACCGATTTAGATCTGCAGGTTTCTGCTGGCGAGTGGCTTCATATTCGTGGTGAAAATGGCATAGGTAAGACAAGCTTGTTGCGCCTTTTGGCGGGATTGACAGCGCCTGCTGCTGGAAGCATCTCTTGGAATGATCAATCCATTGTTGCTGATGCGTCTGAGTACCATCGTAATCTCTTATTTTTAGGCCATCGCGATTCCCTAAAGGAGGATCTCACTGCCTTTGAGAACCTCTCAATTGTTACCGCTCTAGATGGCGTGACCGTTTCCGAGGATGAAATCTTGTTTGCGCTCCATCGCTTTGGATTGCGAGGGCGCGAAGATCTTCCCGTCAACTGTTTGTCTGCCGGCCAAAAGCGTAGAGTGCTTTTAGCTAGATTGCTATTGCGTAAGGCAAAGCTGTGGATTTTGGATGAGCCATTTAATGCCTTAGACGTTCGTGCTGTTGAAATGCTTTCTGAGTTAATTGGCGAACACATTGCCGCTGGTGGTATGGCTATCATGACAAGTCACCAAGAGATCCCAATGCCTAATGGCAGGGTGGTGCAGCTATGAGCGCGTTATTGGCCGTTATTCGTCGTGATTTGCTCTTGGTAATGCGTCGCAAGAGCGAAGTGCTCACTATCCTGTTCTTTTTTGTCATTGTCACCAGCCTTTTCCCATTAGGGATTGGGGCGGATACGGCGCTTTTGCGCAAGATTGCTCCTGGAGTCATATGGGTCACAGCTTTGCTGTCAACCATGCTAGGATTGCAGCGGCTATTTGCGAGCGATTTTGCTGATGGCACCCTAGAGCAAATGGCGCTTTCGCCAACCCCATTGACCCTACTCGTGGGGGGTAAAATTGCCGCACACTGGCTCGTTTGTGGCTTGCCACTCGTTTTACTAGCGCCAGTGATCGGTCTCCAGTTTGATCTGGATGCCAGTACATTAGGAACCTTTATTTTGGCGCTATTGATAGGTACACCGATTTTGTCTTTGATTGGAGCGATTGGCGCTGCCCTGACTTTGGGTGTGCGTGGCGGTGGCGTCTTGTTAAGTCTCCTGGTATTACCGCTGTATATCCCCGTTCTCATTTTTGGTGCTGGCGCAGTCTATGCGCAGAGCGTTGGCCTTGATGTCGGCGGACATTTTTCAGTATTGGCTGCCTTGCTTGTCTTGGCTTTATTTTTTGCCCCTTGGGCAACCACTGCCGCTGTGAGGATTGCAATCGAATGAGTTCTACTATCGGCAAGAATGGCAACCAATTTATTCATTGGTTTAAATTTTCTAGCCCCGCTACTTTTTATCCATTAGCGGGGAAATTAATTCCTTTTTTCTGGGCGCTTGCCATTATTTTTGGTATTGCGGGTTTATGGATTAGCTTCTTCGTGGCGCCAGTCGATGCAGTTCAAGGCCAGGGCTATCGCATCATTTTTATTCATGTACCTGCTTCATGGATGTCGATGTTCATTTATATCGTTATGGCGGTTTGGGCTGGTCTAGGCCTAGTTTTTAATACACGCCTGTCTGCCATGATGGCTCAGGCTCTGGCGCCTACCGGCGCTTTGATGGCATTTATCTCCTTGTGGACCGGGGCTTTTTGGGGCAAGCCTATGTGGGGCGCTTGGTGGGTATGGGATGCCCGCTTAACTTCCGAGTTAATTTTGCTATTTTTATACCTTGGTTTTATGGCCCTGCAGGCTTCAATCGATGACCCTCGTCGCGCAGATAAAGCGGGCGCAATTTTGGCTTTGGTTGGTGTTGTCAACGTTCCGATTATTTACTTCTCGGTAAAGTGGTGGAATACCTTGCACCAGGGCGCTTCAATTTCGGTAGATAAAGCACCTTCAATGGCGCACACTATGTTACTCGGCATGCTTTTAATGGCACTTTGCTTGTGGATGTATTCTATTGCGGTTGCCTTGATGCGAGTACGCGCCATTATTTTGGAACGCGAGTCTCATGCTGATTGGGTGAGAAGTTTAGAGGGGGTGAAGTGATGATGTGGAATTCACCGGCAGATTTTTTGGCCATGGGCGGATATGCCTTATATGTATGGAGTAGCTTTGGGTTATGTGCTCTGATTTTGATATTGGAGCCGATTGCTATTCATGCACGACGTAAAGCGATTACGCAAAGATTGAGGCGCGAAATTCGCGCTGAGAAGTTTGATAAAGAAGGAATGAAGTGAAACCTAGACATAAACGGGCGCTGATGATTGTTGGCGCCTTGGCTACATTAGCTATTGCGGCTGTTCTGATTCTCAATGCGCTCAATAGCAATATCGCGCTTTACGTCACCCCAAGTGATGTCGTTGCAGGCAAAGCTCCTAAAGGTCAAGCATTCCGTATTGGCGGATTGGTAAAAGATGGTTCATTGAAGCGCGATGAATTAGTAGTGCATTTCATCATTACGGATTTGGTTAAAGAGATTCCAGTTTCTTATAAGGGCATACTTCCTGATTTATTTAAAGAAGGTAAGGGTGCTGTAGTGCAGGGAAAATTAGATACCGATGGTCAGTTTGTCGCCAGCGAAGTGCTTGCCAAGCATGATGAAAACTATATGCCTCCCGAGGCTAAACAAGCTTTAGAGCAAGCGCAGAAAAACGGAGCGAAATAATGGGGTACTCAATGATTCCGGAAATTGGTCATTTCGCATTAATACTAGCGCTGTGTGTTTCTATTATTCAAGGTGTGCTGCCATTGGTTGGGGCACAACAGGGTCGTCGTGAATGGCTCGTTCTAGCAAGGCCTGCAACCCAGATTTCCTTTGTGCTTTTAGTAATTTCTTTTGGCGTTCTGACTTGGTGTTTTTATAGCAATGATTTTTCTGTGCTCTATGTGGCCGAACATTCAAACGCGCAACTCCCAACTGTCTACCGTATTGGCGCAGTGTGGGGTGGTCATGAAGGCTCTCTACTGTTATGGATCTTATTATTAACTGGATGGGCATTTGCGGTTGCGCAACTTTCTAAAGCGCTAGATGAGTTTATGGTGGCGCGCGTACTTGGCGTATTGGGATTGGTTGCTACCGGACTCTTGCTCTTTGTGCTTACCACCTCAAATCCTTTTGAGCGTTTATTACCAGCCGCTCAAGATGGCCGTTCTTTAAACCCACTGCTACAAGACCCGGGTTTAGTATTCCATCCGCCGATGTTGTATATGGGCTATGTTGGTTTCTCCGTAGCCTTCGCGTTTGCGATTGCCTCTTTATTGTCCGGTAAGTTAGATGCGGCATGGGCGCGCTGGTCGCGTCCATGGACTACTGTTGCGTGGATCTTTCTAACACTGGGCATCGCGTTAGGCTCTTATTGGGCTTATTACGAGTTAGGCTGGGGTGGTTGGTGGTTCTGGGATCCAGTAGAGAACGCTTCGTTCATGCCTTGGTTAATTGGCACTGCTTTATTGCATTCTTTAGCGGTTACTGAAAAGCGTGGTGGTTTTAAGAATTGGACAGTGCTCTTGGCGATTATTGCTTTCTCAATGTCATTACTGGGAACTTTCTTGGTACGTTCTGGTGTTTTGACATCTGTTCATGCATTTGCCACTGATCCACGACGTGGAATCTTTATTTTGATTTTATTGTCATTGGTGGTGGGTTCATCTTTGTTTCTCTATGCCTTAAGGGCGCCAAAGAGTACCTTGGGCGGCACCTTTTCTTTGATGTCACGTGAAACCTTGATTCTGCTAGGAAATGTTTTTCTAGTAGTCGCTTCAGGCTCTGTGCTTTTGGGCACCTTGTATCCCTTGCTGATTGATGCTCTGAATTTGGGTAAGATTTCCGTAGGTCCCCCATACTTCAATGCGGTCTTTGTGCCGATCATGGTTCCCGTTTTGTTCTTGCTGGCAATTGGTCCTTGGGCGAATTGGAAATCCACCAATCTCAAGACCTTAGTTCAGCGTTTATGGGTTGTTGCTGTGATTGCTTTGGTTGCGGCAATATTGATACCGCAAGTAATGGGTGAATTCACCATCCTGACTGCATTAGGTTTCTTGCTGGCATTCTGGATTATCGCCTCAGGTGTATTGCAAATCATTAAGCAATTCAAGGCTGGCAAACCTACGCGCTCTTTTATTGGGATGCAATTAGGCCACGTCGGTATTGCTGTGTTTGTGATTGGCGTAACGATGGTGGGCGCGTATCAAGAAGAAAAAGATGTGCGCATGGCTCCCGGGGATAGCGTTTCGGTTGGCGGTTATCAAATTCAAATGGTGGATGTGCGTCCTACTCAAGGACCAAACTACCAAGCTACTCGCGGTACTTTTGAGGTATTGCGCCATGGTATTGCGCAAGACGCTCTTTATCCAGAGAAACGCAATTACGACTCATCTACTATGCCCATGACTGAGGCCGCTATTAATTCGGGCTTGACCCGCGATATCTATGTTTCCCTAGGCGAGCCTTTAGATGGCGGAGCTTGGGCGGTGCGGGTGTATTACAAACCATTTGTAATGTGGATTTGGGGCGGTTGCTTGTTGATGGCTTTGGGCGGTTTATTTGCTGTGCTCGATAAGCGCTATCGCTTGCGCTTGAAGAAATAATTGAAGTCATTTACTAACGAATAGATCAGTAAATATGAAAGCAAAATTTGTTATCCCATTGGTGCTATTTGTTGTATTGGTGGGTTTCCTGGCGGTAGGTTTAAATCGTGATCCACATGAGGTGCCATCACCACTGATCAATAAGCCTGCGCCTTTATTTAATGTACCTCAATTGGCCAACCCCAATAAATCATTTTCTCCAGAGGAAATGAAGGGGCAGGTTTGGATTTTGAATGTATTCGCTTCTTGGTGTGTTGCTTGTCGCGAAGAGCATCCAATGTTAGTGGAAATGAGTAAGTCTCATGTAGTCCCCTTGATTGGACTTGATTACAAAGACAAGCGGGCTGATGCCATGGAAATGTTAGCAAGACAGGGTGATCCTTATAACTTTTCGGCATTTGATGGCGATGGACGTGTTGGTATTAATTACGGCGTTTATGGCGTGCCAGAGACCTATGTGATTGATAAGGCGGGGATTATTCGCTTTAAGCAGATCGGACCGATTACCCAGGAAGTATTGGAAAAGTCGATGTATCCCCTCATTGCTAAATTGAACAAGGATTAAGCAATGCACAGCACATCTAGTAGGTTCGGAAAAATTTTGCCAAGCATTTGTTTGGCGTTGTTTATCAATCTTGCCAATGCGAATGAAGCAACACCTTTAGCCGAGGATCCGGTAGTTGAGCAAAGATTGATTGATATTTCTCAAGAGATGCGCTGTTTGGTTTGTCAAAATGAATCCTTGGCCGGTTCACGTTCAGATTTGGCTCAAGATCTTCGCAGGGAAATTCGAGACCTGATTAAGCAGGGTAAAACGGATGCGGAAATCAGAGCCTTCATGGTGGAGCGCTATGGGGATTTTGTCTTGTATCGTCCGCCAGTAAAGCCTACTACTTGGTTGCTTTGGATTGGGCCGTTTGCCTTGATGTTCGCGGGTATCTTGGCATTGCTGATGTACTTGCGTCGTCGCAATGCTCAAGTCATTACGAGGGCGCTTTCTGATGATGAAAATAAGCGCATAGATGCTCTATTGCGAGATAACAAATGATTACTTTTTATATTGCAGCTATTGTTCTGGTCTTATTGGTTTTGGTGGCCCTGTTTCGCCCATTCTTTTGGAAGTCGACTGTTCATCACGCCTCTCGCCAGCAGCTCAATGCGGCTATCTATAAAGAGGAGCTCGCTAAGCTTGAGAAAGAGCGTGTCGAGGGTTTAATTGATGGCGCTACTTATGAAATGTCTCATGCAGAAATGCGTCAGCGTTTATTTCAGGATACTAGCGAAGCTGATGGGGTGGCTGTTTTGGGGTCGCCCAAGAAAACCATTATTGCCCTGGCCATTTTTGTTCCGCTAGCAGCCGCTCTAATGTATTTTTGGCTAGGAAGTGCGCAACAAATCGCCGATGGTGGCGCTAAGCAGCGTATTGCGCAGCAAGATGTTGAGAAGATGGTCGCCGCTTTGTCTGAAAAGCTTGCGAAAGATCCAAGCAACCTTAAGGGTTGGGCAATGCTTGCACGCTCTTATAAAGTTATGGGCCGCCCACTGGATGCCGAAAAAGCCTACGATCGTGCAGGTTCTTATTTGGATGGCGATGCTCAGTTGTTGGCTGATTATGCTGATGTGGCAGTCAGTAACGCCAATGGCAATTTTGAAGGCAAGCCACAAGCAATTATTAATAGAGCTTTGAAAGCGGATCCCAATAATATGATGGCGCTTTGGTTGGCTGGTAGCGCTGATTACAACCGCGGCGATTTTAAAGGGGCGATTCAAACCTGGGAGCATCTGGCTAAATTGATTCCCCCAGAGTCTGAAGATATGAGGACGATTCAAGGTTCAATCATGGAGGCACGCGGTAAGGCGAATCTTCCGCCTGCGCCAATGGCCAATCGACCTGTCGCTCCAACCACTTCCGTGAGTGATAAAAATATTAACGGCATTGTTGAAATTAGTCCCGAACTGAAATCCCAAGTGAAGCCGGATTATGTTGTGATGGTGATTGCGCGCGCCCCTGGCGCTCGCATGCCAGTGGCTATTATGCGTGGCAAAGCCGCTGAACTTCCTTTCCGCTTCGTTTTAAATGATGCTTTAGCAATGACGCCGAATGCCCTGATTTCTGATTTGAGTGAAGCAACTATTGAGGTGCGTATCTCAAAATCAGGGCAGGCGAAGACTGAGCCTGGTGACTTATATTCGAATATTCAGACGGTGAAGGTCGGAACCAGCAATCTGAAAGTGCTGGTTGATCAAGTTAGGCATTAGTGAATAATCTCGGCCAAAATTTCGCTCTCAGATGGGTAACTTTTGGGCTACTTCTCGCACCTTGTTTTTCCGGCATGGCTTTTTCTCAGAGCGTCAATAAGTATGAGTCAAAGCTGATTGGTAGATGGGTGGTGGATGGCGAATCCATGTGCGCTAATCCCAAATTCAAAGGTGCTGGCGTTTACTATTTTTACGATAAAGCCGGTAGGCTCGTTAATGAACTGAGGTTGCCTAGTAATAATCAAATACAGGTGGTCAGACGCGGTATCTATAAATCAATCGAGGTGTTTGATGAATCTAGTTTTGTAATTAAGACCGTGACCCAGTCGGAAAATTTACAGACTAAGACAAATTACCTCACCACATCATTGATTCAGTTTTCGGACGACTTTCAAACTCAGATGATCCTAGATCAAAGTATGGATGGAGTTTTCAATATTCGGGATAGCGTTGTTTTGGCTACCAAGCAGAAGCAATCCCCTTTTCATAAATGTGATCTAGCTGAGGCGCAATAAAAGCGGTTATTTAACAATTCTCATATTGTTAAGTCTGGGTGGAAATTTCTTGAGCATTGATTCATAAGCAATTTTTCCTTTGAGCTGAGTTCTGGCGCTCATAGCTACAAAATACCAAATCCTTTCTTGATTTGTATCAAAAGTGTTCGAGAGCACTACCTTCATCATGCTTTGGTGGTGAAATTTTATATGTCAAAGCGCAAACTTTTACGTGCTAAAGGTGGGTGAATGCAGCTTCGAGTGCCAATGAATTTTGAGTTTCCTTTGCAAAAAAGTGGATTAAATACACTTGTCATCAAAGGGAAAAGAATTCTACCTATTGTGCAGGGTGGAATGGGTGTAGGAGTCTCTGCTCACAAGCTTGCTGGAGCGGTTGCAGCATGTGGTGGAATGGGTACGATCTCCTCGATTGATTTAAGGCGCCTCCACCCTGACCTGATGGAAAAAACCAAATCCTTGTTGCCCTCTCCAGAGAGTAAGGCGCTGATTAATCAGGCAAACATTGAGGCTTTGGCTAGAGAGATTAAGTTAGCCCAAGAGCTTGCAATGGGTCGCGGTTTAATCGCGGTCAACATCATGCGGGCTGTTAATGAATACGCCCCTTATGTGCAATGTTCCTTGGAAAATGGTGTTGATGCGATTGTGGTTGGTGCTGGCCTGCCACTCGATTTGCCAGATTTAACTGCTGATTTTCCTGATGTAGCCTTGATCCCTATTCTTTCTGAATCTAGAGGCATTCATTTGCTATTGCGCAAGTGGGAGAAAAAAGGTCGCCTGCCTGACGCAATCATCATTGAGCATCCTCGTCTTGCCGGTGGTCACGTAGGAGCTTCCAGCATTGAGGATGTTAATAATCCTAAGTTCAATTTTGAAAATGTCATTCCTGAAACATTGGCGATATTTAAAACAATGGGCTTGGAGGGTAGGATTCCGTTGATACCCGCTGGTGGTATTAGCTGCTATGAGGATATCAAGCGATTGCAGGACCTTGGTGCGTCTGGCGTTCAGTTGGGAACCGCATTTGCTGTGACGACCGAAGGAGATGCCAGCGAAGGCTTTAAGAGAGTTTTGGCCGATGCAAAACCTGAAGACATGGTCGATTTTCTGAGTGCCGCAGGCCTACCTGCGAGAGCTGTTAAAACACCTTGGCTTAAAAAATATATTGAGGTTCTGCCGGCCCTCAAATCAGTTGCTAGAAAGAAACCGCGTTGCACCATGATTTTTGATTGCTTGCATGACTGTGGGCTACGAGATGGGAATGATCAGTGGGGTCAGTTCTGCATCGACAAGGTATTGGGAAGTGCTCTGGTGGGGAATGTTCAGAAAGGCCTCTTTTTCCGTGGTGCTGGAAGCTTGCCCTTTGGTAATCAAATCAAATCTGTATCTGAATTAATTAATAAACTCTTAGAACAATCTTTGGAGCCTGTAGCTTATGTCAATCCAGCCAATTAGCGCTGATGTACTTATTGAAAAATACGCCAAAGATGGCGAGTATGAGCCAGATCAAATTTTCCAACGGGTTGCAAGAGGTTTGGCGCTTGTTGAGAATGCCGCTATTCGCGCAGATATAGAGAAGCAGTTCTTAGAAAATTTGCGTAACGGTGCCATTGGCGCTGGTCGCATTATGAGTGCTGCTGGTACTGATATTCAGGCGACCTTGATCAATTGCTTTGTGCAGCCAGTAGGCGACTGCATTCAAGGATTTGATGCCGATGGCTTCCCGGGAATTTATGAAGCCTTAAAGCAGGCCGCTGAGACGATGCGTCGAGGTGGCGGTGTTGGCTACGATTTTTCGCGTATTCGGCCTAAGGGCGCTGAAGTCAAGGGGACAGCTTCGATTGCTTCGGGCCCTTGCAGCTATGTCAATGTCTTTGACCAATCTTGTTCGACTGTGGAGAGCGCTGGCGCTCGACGTGGAGCGCAGATGGGCGTCCTCAGAATTGATCATCCGGATATTTTTGAATTCATTACCGCCAAGAGAACAACGGGTCGTTGGAATAACTTTAATGTTTCAGTGGGCGTTTCCAGCGCTTTCATGAAAGCGGTTGAGAGCAACCAAACTTGGGAACTAGTACACAAAGCAAAACCGGCAAAAAATCTGATTGCTGAAGGTGCGTATCAGCGAGCTGATGGGCAGTGGGTCTATCGCAAGGTGGATGCGCAAGAAATCTGGGAAGCGGTGATGAAGTCCGCCTATGATTTTGCAGAGCCCGGTATCTTGTTTTTGGACAATATTAATCGCGATAACAATCTCAATTATTGCGAAAGCATCTCCGCTACGAATCCTTGCGGTGAACAACCATTACCTCCTTATGGTTGTTGTGATCTAGGACCAGTGATCCTGCCGCGTTTTGTCAGAAATCCTTTTGGATTTGCAGGCGAGCCTAGTTTCGATTTCGAGGCATTCGCAGCTGTTGTTCGAATTCAAGTTCGAATGTTGGACAACGTTTTGGATGCTACCTTTTGGCCTTTGCCGGAACAGGCGGAAGAGGCCAGAGTGAAGCGTCGTATTGGCGTGGGATTTACCGGGCTTGGTGATGCACTAGTCATGTTGAAATTGCCATATCACGAAGAGGGCGCTCGTATTGTTGCGGCAAAGATTGCGCGTGTAATGCGCGATGCTGCATACGAGGCATCAGTGGAGTTGGCAAAAGAAAAAGGCGCTTTCCCGGCTCTCGATGTTGAGAAATACCTTGGTAGCGATAGTTTCGTCAGTCGCTTGGATGACAAGCTGAAAAATGATATCCGTCAGTTTGGCATCCGTAATAGTCATTTACTCTCCATTGCTCCAACGGGTACGGTTAGCCTGGCATTTGCCGATAACGCTTCCAATGGGATTGAGCCAGCGTTTTCATGGGTCTATCGTCGCAAGAAGCGTGAGGCGGATGGCACCACCACTGAATACGCTGTTGAGGATCATGCGTGGCGTTTGTATCGAGAGCTCGGTGGCGATGTCGAGAAGTTGCCTAAGTATTTTGTCTCTGCGCTCGAGATGGCTGCGACTGATCATATTGCGATGATGCAAGCAGTGCAGCCATTTATTGATACCGCCATCTCTAAAACGGTCAACGTGCCAGCGGATTACCCGTATGTGGATTTTAAAAATCTTTATACCCAAGCATGGCTAGCAAACTTGAAGGGCTTGGCTACTTATCGCCCAAATAGTATCTTAGGATCCGTATTGGATCTTGGTCCCAGCAAGGAGGAGTCTGTACAGCCTCAGGATGGCATTGCCGATCCGATGCGCGTGGTAGTGGAGAGTCGTCCCAAAGGAATCTTGCCTGCCGTCGCTGAAAAGATTGAGTACTGGACTCAAGACGGTCATAAAACATTGTATCTAGTCGTATCTTTTATCAAGATTCCGGTGAAAGGCGATTCTGGTAGCTCGATTGAGCGTGCCATCGAGTTCTTTATGCCAGTTGGTCAGAATGGTGAATCGCAACAATGGATTACTTCCAGTATGCGTCTTCTGTCATTGGCTGCGCGTGGCGGTTTCTTAGAGCGCGCCTTAAGTGACATGCGTAAAGTTGCCTGGGATAGGGGCGGAGTAAGACTTGGTACCTTTGAGAAAATTGATGGTACTCGCATGCCTTTGTGGCATGACTCGGAAGTTGCCGCTATTGCCTATGCGATTCAGAATATTATCGAGCGTCGCAATGGTAGCGCAACGAATGATCTCTCGGAAGCGCCGATCCGCGGAGCTTCCACTCCACCTGTTATGGTTGGCAAGAAATGTGGCGAATGTGGTGCCCATGCGGTGATTCGCAAGGATGGTTGCGACTACTGCACCCAATGCGGGCACTTGGGGACTTGTGGGTAATTAGCCTCGACCAACAAAAGGCATATTCGTTGCCATAATGGTCATGGAAAGAATGTTGCTCTCTAGAGGTAGTTGAGCCATATGCAAAACCGCCTCGCCCACGTGGTCTACATCCATGCGGGGCTCAACCTTGATGGATTGATCGGCTTGAATGATGCCGGCAGCCATACGTTCGGTCATCTCTGTTGCCGCATTGCCAATATCGATTTGGCCGCAAGCAATATTGAAAGGACGACCATCCAGGGAGATTGTTTTTGTTAGACCGCTAATGGCATGTTTAGTGGCGGTATAAGGCGCGGACATTGGGCGTGGCGCATGCGCAGAGATCGAACCGTTATTAATAATTCTGCCGCCTTGGGGTGATTGAGTCTTCATCATTCTGATGGCCTCTTGTGAGCATAAGAAAGCGCCGCAAAGATTCGTGTTTACGACATTCATCCATTGCTCATAGCTTAGATCTTCCATTGGAATGGCTGGAGCACCCAGTCCGGCATTATTGAAAAGCACATCAATACGGCCAAAATATTTTTTGATTTCAGTAAATAGGGATTTCACTTGATCGGGTTCGCCCACATCGCAAGTGATCGCGAGACAATTATCTGAATTGCCCCCAATCTCCGAAATGGCTTTCTGAAGTTTGTCTAAATTTCGACCAGTAAGAACCACCTTGTAGCCGCCTTTCAGCAGGGCTTTGGCTGCAGCTCTGCCAATTCCGACTCCGGCTCCAGTGACTAGGGCTACTTTGTTTAATGTTTGGTTCATTGTGATTTCGACAATTATTTAAAAAATGACATCTTATCCTGAATGATTCGACTAAAACTCATTCTTGTGCGTATTTTTTGGGTCGGGGCATAATGCAAAAAAGACCAGAGATTTCTATGAACTTCCTACGCAAACAACTGTATAACCCCATCGCCATTGGCTTAGCTGTCCTACTGTTAATCGCCGCGCTTTTTGGGTTTTTGTGGATTCTTGTGCCTCCTCCCCCAAAAACCATTGAGATGGCTACCGGTTTCCCGACAGGCCTTTATCACCAGTTTGGTGAGCGCTTAAAAACAGTTCTTGCCAAAGAGGGCGTCACGCTTGATCTGAAGTCCACCGGTGGAACCATCGACAACCTGGCGCTTCTGAGTGACCCTAAGTCCGGCATTGATTTTGCAATGGTACAAGGTGGCGTGGCGGATATTTCTAAGTATCCGGATTTAGTCTCCATTGCGGGTATGTTTTATGAGCCTATTTGGATTTGGTATCGTGAGCCAGCCTTTAAGACGGATGGTGGCCGACTGAGTGTTTTGGGGCGGTTAAAGGGTAAACGTGTTTCGCTTGGTAACGTCGGTAGTGGCACTTTAGCTTTAAGCAATGCTTTATTGCAGGTTAGCGGCATTAGTGAGAGCGACCTTCAAGCTGAAAAGCTGAAGCCTGATGAGGGATTGGCAAAACTGAGAAGTGGTGAGTTGGATGCTGTTTTTATTGTTGCAGCAGCCGAGGCTCCGATCTTGGAAAAGTTTTACGCTATCCCAGGCGTCCGTTTGATGAGTTTCGAGCAGGCAGACGCCTATACGCGTAACTTGCCTTATTTATCTAAAGTGAATATCCCAAGAGGTGTACTGAGTATTGCCCATGATTTACCTCGCCAAGATATTCAGGTGCTGGCACCAATGGCCACTTTGGTGGGGCGATCAAATATTAGCCCTGCCTTGGTGACCTTGCTGCTGGGTGATAGCTACGATATTTTGAAGTCCTATTCTCGTTTACAAAAACCCGGTGAGTTTCCATCGGGCGCGGGCCTGGATTTTCCACTTCATGTTGATGCCGATATTTATCTGAAAGATGGCCCATCTTTTCTACATCGCTATTTACCATTTTGGACTGCAGTATGGGTGGGTCGATTCGTGAAAGTCGTTATTCCTTTGCTGGTTATTTTGGTTCCTTTATTCACCTATATTCCGGCCGCCAAGAATTTTATTCTGCGCTTGAAGCTTTCCAAGGTCTATGAGGAGCTTAAGATTCTGGAAAAAAACGCGTCTAATCCCGCCTTGCGTGAAAAGAATTCTAAAGAGTTGGAGGCAATAGAAAAGCGCGTCGCCAATATGAAGGTCGCCAAGATGGATGCCAAGGAATTGTATGATCTTAAGGCGCACGTTGGGGATACACGTAACAGACTTAACCGAATGCTGTAGTGTTTGCGGTGATCAAAATATGAGGGGCAACATGGTCAAAGAGGCGCTTGTAAAAGTTGCTGTAGCAGTAACTCTGTTTTACGCATCCTTGTGCGCCTTCGCGCAGCCTTACCCTAATAAGCCAGTAAATCTTGTTGTCCCTCAGACGGCAGGCGGGACGAATGACATCGTCGCGCGTTTGATTGCGTCATCCTTGGGTGATGCATTGGGTGCTTCTATCGTGGTTGAGAATCGACCTGGTGCCGGCGGCAACATTGGTACGCAGAGTGTGGCACGTTCAGCAAAAGACGGCTATACCTTACTGTTAACGATTAATAGCGCGCAAGCCATTAATCCCGCTCTCTATAAAAATCCCGGCTTTGATCCTATTAATGATTTTGTTCCCCTGTATTACATTGGCGCTACACCCTACGTTCTAGTATCGCCACCCAATTCCCCACTCAAGACTTTGGCTGACGTAATCGCGACTGCCAAGAAGAAGCCTGGTGAGTTGTCTTATGCGTCTGCGGGCAATGGCACGATTAGCCATTTACTGGGTGCAATGTTAAATACCAGTGCGGGTGTTGATATGCAGCACATCCCTTATAAGGGCGTGGCTCCAGCAATCAATGATGTCTTGGGTGGACAAGTTCCGCTGGCATTTGCAAGCCTTCCTTCGGCGCTCAACTATATCAAGCTTGGGAGATTGCAGGCAATCGCGATTAGCTCAGCCAAACGTTCTAGCGCCGCCCCGGAGATTCCAACGCTTGCTGAGACCTATCCTGATTGTGTTGGGGAGGTGTGGGTTGCGATTTTTGCTCCAGCCGGGACTAATCCAGCTGCCATTCAAAAAATTCAATCTGCGATGAAGAAAGTTCTGATAATGCCTGATGTTAGGGAAAAGCTAATGGCGCAAGGTTTGGATTTAACACCCGTGCCACCGGAAAAGCTGGGAAGCCTGTTGAAAGATGAATTGGCTAAATGGGCAAGAATTGTTAAGGCTTCGGGCGCACAGCTCGATTGACCTAAAATGAAACGATGACTACTGCAAATCTATCCCCGCCATTAACTTCGAGCAAGGAGTTGGTGCAATCTCTACGTACTAATGGATATGTGGTGGTCTCTGCAGAAACCGTTGCAGAGATGGCTAAGGTAGCACTGTCAGATCTTCTCTCGCTGAATTCCTTTTGGGGTGATTTGCCTCGCGATCCTTACTTAAAAGATGGTGGACGCTATCGCTTTCGTCGTCATGCTAGTTATGAGATTAAGGGTGAAACTCTATCGATGGTGCCACATCGTGCGCATTGGCAGTCAGTCGAGTACAACGCCCTCCATGGAGGTATTGAGCGCTGGTTTGAGCCGATGCAGACCCAATTAACAAGCGATGCGGCCTGGCAAGCGCTTTTGCTTGGTATGGCGAGAATTCTCAGCAGCTTAAAACCTGTTACCACGTGGTTTGTAGAGGCTCACGAATTTCGGATTGATACTACAGATGGCATTGGGCGACCAACGCCTGAGGGTGCTCATCGCGATGGCGTAGATTTTGTCGCTGTTTTCTTGGTTGATCGCGAAGGTATCAAGGGTGGTGAAACGCGTATCTTTGAAGCGGGTGGTTCCGCAGGCTTGCGGTTCACTCTGACCCAACCTTGGTCTTTGTTGCTCATGAATGATGAACGCATGATTCATGAATCAACCCCGATACAACCTGTTGGAAATTACGGCCACCGTGACACACTCGTGTTGACCTTCCGCTCGAATGGCTTTCAGGACTCTCCTAAGAGTGCTCAGCAGTAAAACTCTTCACATCCCTGGTTCCTTATGAGCAATCTGTACCGAGTTGCTTGTGCCGCTGGATTCTCAGGAGATAGGCTGGGTGTTGCCAGACCTATTGTGGATGAATTCATCAGGCTGGGTGAGCCAGCGTGCTTGATCTTTGAAAGTCTGGCCGAAAGAACTCTGGCGCTTGCGCAATTGGATCGTCGTCAAAATGCGGCGGCAGGGTATGAGCCCTTATTGCAAGAGATGCTCGAACCGATTATTGCTGATTGTGTGTCGAATCATATTTCAATTGTGGGTAATTTTGGCGCCGCCAATCCTGAAGGCGCTGCGCAACTCATTGCGGACATCGCCAAATCAAAAGGCCTTCCCCCGCTAAAAATCGCGGTAGTGAAGGGGGATGAGATACCTCCATCTGTATTCATGCCTTATCTCAGTAAAGCGGATCAGATAATGTTGTCTAAAAGCGCTTTAGTTAGCGCAAATGTTTATTTGGGGGCACGTGAAATTGCCGAAGCACTCGAGGCGGGTGCGCAAATTGTGGTGACAGGGCGCGTTGCCGATCCCGCGCTCACAGTTGGCCCCTTAATGACTCATTTCAAAAAGAGTTGGGATGATTGGAACTTTCTAGCGCAGGCAACGATGGCGGGGCACTTGCTGGAGTGTGGCGCCCAGGTCACTGGCGGATACTTTGCAGATCCCGGAGTAAAGGATGTTTCAGGCTTGGCAAATGTGGGTTTTCCAATTATTGAGTTTGATAGCGCAGGAAACTGCTGTGTTACTAAAGCTCCTGATACGGGTGGCGTAGTGAACCGCATGACTGTTACGGAGCAGCTTCTATATGAGCTTCATGATCCTGCTGCATACCTTACTCCAGATGTCGTGGCTGACATTAGCAAGGCTCAACTACAGGAGTTAGGGGAGAATCGAGTAATGCTGAAGCAGGTATTCGGTCATCAGCGCCATGAAACCCTGAAAGCGAATATCTGCATTGATGGTGGTTGGCTGGCTGAGGGAGAGATTTCTTATGCAGGTCATCATGCTTTCGAGCGCGCCCAATTGGCAGGCAAAATTATCCTCGAAAGACTGTCTCCAGCATTGGATTTAAGGGTCGATTACATTGGATCTTCCAGTGTGTTTGCAAGCGATAGTGGTGATGGTCCATCATTTAAAGCCCAAGGCGGGTTTGAAGATATTCGGATGCGGGTAGCTGCAGCTCATCAAGATAAGGCGCTAGCTCATCAGCTTTGCCGGGAAGTAACGGCCTTGTATACCTGTGGCCCAGCTGGTGGTGGTGGCGTGCGGACGAGTTTGCGGCCTCGCCTCAATACCTTGGTGGCTTATGTGCCTCGAGACTTCATTAAGCCTTCTTTTCAATTTTTTTCAGGTGAATGATGAGTTCCACTAAGAAGAAAATTCCCCTGTATCAATTGGCCCATGCTCGAACGGGTGACAAAGGGAATCGCTCAAACATTAGCCTGATCGCATATCGCCCCGAAGATTATGCCGTTCTATTAAAAGAAGTTACTGCCGAGAAAGTGCGCGAACATTTTGCATATCGGAATCCGACTTCAGTCCAGCGCTATGAGTTACCTCAACTTTACGCATTCAATTTTGTCATGGACGAGATCTTGGATGGCGGGGTAAACCTATCGCTCAATCTTGATGCCCACGGCAAGAGTCTATCTTATTGGCTCTTGGCTATGAAGATTGATCCTAGTCTCTAGCGACTTGTATTTCTGGGCTTACTCGGCTTCCATTCCTGCGTCTTTAATCGCTTTAGCCCACTTGATTGTTTCAAGTTTGATTTTCTTATCAAGCATTTCAGGGCTGCCTGGCTGGGTTTCAAATCCCATCGAGACAAAGCGATCTACTAAGTCTTTCGATTTGGCGGCTTCATTAATAGCTTTGTTCAGTTTTAAAACGATATCTTTAGGCATGCCCGCTGGACCAAAGGCTGCGAAGAACGCAATCAATTCATAGTTTTTAATGCCGAGAGCTTCATTCACTGTGGGTAATTCTGGAATAGCTGGTGAACGCTTGAGTGAAGTAACTGCGAGACCGCGCACTTTACCCGCCTGAATCTGTGGGAGCATCACTGCGATGTCCGCTGTAAACATATTGACCTGACCGCCGATAAGATCAGTCATGGCATTAGGGCCACTCTTATACGATACGCCTGTCATTTTTATACCCGCTGCGCTAGCAAGCATTTCCGATGAAACTCTTTGGGAGGTGCTAGCGTAAGCGAAGGTCATTTTTTCTGGATCTGCTTTTGCTAAGGCAATAAAGCTGCCAAGTGTTTTGGCTGACACCTCATTATTGATTGCTACGATCAATGGTACTGACCCAAAATAGCCAATCGGTGTAAATGCAGTATCTTGGTTGTAGGGCAAGTTTTTGACCAAACTTTTAAGGGCGGCATTGGTGCTATTGGTTCCGAAGAGAAGTGTGTAGCCATCAGCTGGCGCTTTGGCGACCACATCCGCGCCGATCATGCCGTTTGCCCCGGGACGATTTTCAACTACAACAGGCTGCCCCAAGCTTTCTGAAATTTTGACAGCAAATGCTCTGCCAATTTGATCGGTAGCGCTTCCAGGCGCGAAAGGGACAATGACCTTAATAGCTTTGGTGGGATAGTTATCTGCCAATACGAGGGTACTGGTCAGTAGGGCAAGTACGACGGCGCAAACCTGGATAAATCGATTCTGGAAATGGGGGGTATTCATATAGTCTCCATGATGTTTTTCTTAGTTTAGCGGGTCTTATCGTAATTGGGAGCTAGTAGAATGAACTGCCTTATAGTGAACCCCTATGCGCTTTCGATCCGCTGGTTATACCCCTCTCATGCTTATGGCGCAGACCTTTGCGCTTTTAGGTTTTGCTTGTTATGCAGTGGTATTAACCGCCTTGCAGGACGAGTGGCGGCTCAGTAATTTGCAGTCCGGCCTGATTGCTAGCGCCTTCTTCTTTGGGTATATGTTGGTTGTGCCTTTAGCAACCGTTTTGACAGATCGATTGGACGCGCGCAGAGTGTATCTAGTGGGTGGTGTTTCCGCTAGCTGTGGACTATTGGGTATGGGTTTATTTGCTCATAACTTTTTCTCAGCAGCATTGTTTATGGCGCTCAATGGTGCGGGTCTGGCCGGCACTTATATGCCTGGTTTAAAGATTTTGTCTGATCGGATGAAGTCTGGCGAGTTAACGCGCCATATTGCTTTCTATACCGCTTTCTTTGGGATCGGTACAGGCTTTTCTTATTTGTGCTCTGGTTGGATCTTGCATGCTTTGGGCTGGCGCTATGTTTTTACTTTAATTGCCATTGGCCCTTTTGCCGCATTTTTGCTGGTGCTATTTTTTATTCCACCCTTAGATCATGATAAATGGACTGGCCCCTTGAAAATTTATTTGCGAGATATTTTTCCTGTGGCGAAGTGGCGTCTAGTGCTGCAAGATAAAAATGCCTCAGGATTTATTTTTGGCTACACAGCTCATACATTAGAGCTGTTTGCTTCTAGAAGTTGGTTGGTTGCTTTTTTTGGTTTCTGCGCTGTCATCTCTGGAGAATCTTTTTTTTTCACCGCCACTACTTTAGCGGGTGTAATTAATTTTTTCGGCGTGCCTTCATCCATTCTGGGTAATGAAATTGCTTTGCGTGTGGGCCGTCAGAAGTGGGTCTGTTTTGTGATGCTGATGAGCGCAGTCATGGGTATTGCCTTAGCCTTTTCAACTGGCCATTCATGGTGGTTGATCGTAGCCCTAGCAATTGGACATGCAATTTTTATTATGGCGGACTCCGCAACCCTAACCGCCGGCCTAGTGATCAGCTCCCAGGAAAATATCAAAGGCGCAGCCATGGGCTTGCATTCCTTGATGGGTTTTGGCGGTGGCTTGCTTGGTCCGGCCATTTTTGGTTTTGTTTTGGATTTAACGGGCTCTAGACTTTCACAGAGCTCATGGATATGGGCGTATGCAGCTATCGTGATGTGGGGCGTATTGTTTGTGCTCTATGAGCGTCGTAGCGGTTGGGTTGAAAAAAACCAGGATGATGGGCGAGATCTTGAATAGCGTTTGTTATCACTGTGGCAGTCCACTTCTGCCAAGTGACGCTTACACCGCAGACTTGGGTGGAGTCTCCAGATCATTTTGTTGCGCTGGTTGCATGGCAATTGCGCAAACGATTCACGGCGAAGGCTTGGAAGTGTTCTATGCAAGGCGAGCTCAATCGAGTGATAAGCCAGCTGAATACCTTGTTTCTAATGAAATACCCGCCAAACTTCTGCCCTACGATGATCCTTCTTTGCTTGGGCGATTTACTCGTCCGCTAGGCGAAAAGGGCGATCTTGAAACTACGCTGCGCTTAGAAAAGATTCGTTGTGCCGCTTGCGTTTGGTTGTGCGAGCAACATTTGCGCCACACGATTGGCGTTAAAGAAGTGCAAATTAATTATGTGACCCAAAAAGTCAAGATCACTTTTTCGTCAGAGCAAACAAGCTTAGCGCGTTTGCTGTTTGAGATTGAGAGAATCGGCTATGAGGCTTGGCCATTTGAGCCTTCGCTTTCTCTGGATAGGGCTAAAAAAGAAAAGCGTCAATTGCTCACTAGGCTGGGTGTTGCATTGCTCGGCATGATGCAGGTCATGATGTATGCGTGGCCATCCTATATGGGTGCCAATGACATTACGGTCGAGTATGACTTGCTATTGGGCTGGACAAGCTGGGCTTTGACTGTGCCGGTGATGGTCTATTCGGCTGGGCCGATTTTTCAGGCTGCATGGCGCAGCGTTCGCTCCTTTCGGCAGAGTCGCATGTTGGGCATGGATGTCCCGATTGCGTTAGCTCTTGCTTTGGCATTTATCGCGGGGACTATCAACTTAATTGCGGGCTCAGGTCAAAGCTATTTTGATTCAATCACTATGTTTGTCGCTTTTATTCTCGCCGCTCGTTATGTTGAGTTGCTTGCAAGGCAGGATGCGCAAGGTGGTGCCGAGGCCCTGGCAAAACAGTTGCCAGCAACTTGCGAGCGTGTGCTTGATTATCCCCAATCTCAGCAAATTGAATTAGTTCCCGTTGTTAATTGCAGACCAGAAGAAATATTGAGAGTTCCTCCGGGCGAGGTTGTGCCTGCAGATGGAGTGTTGATTGCTTGCGAGAGTGCTGTAGATGAATCTTTGCTGACGGGTGAATCCAAGCCTATCGATAAAAAAATTGGCGATCGCATCTATGCGGGCACTCACAACATTTTGAATCCCTTAATCATGAGGGTTGAAGCAGTGGGGCAGTCCACTAGGATTGCCGGTATCGCTTCCTTGTTAGATCAGGCTCTATTGGCGAAGCCGTTAATGGTGAGTCTTGCTGAAAAGTGGGCCGGATACTTTGTTGGCTTCTTATTGCTGGGCGCTTTCTTATCCTCGGCAATTTGGTTGTATATCGATCCGAGCAAAGCCTGGATTGTTTTAGTGTCTGTACTAGTGGCTAGTTGTCCTTGCGCTTTATCGCTTGCTGTGCCCACGGCAATGGCTGCTGCTCAGGGTGCCGTTACTAGATTGGGTTTATTGGTTGTGCGTGGTCACGTGATGGAAGGCCTGGTAAAAGCGAATGATCTCGTCTTAGATAAGACCGGCACCTTAACCATGGGCAAGCCGGAGCTACAAGAAATCGTTAATTTACGCACGGGATATCGACGTGAAGATGCTTTAGCTTTGGCGGCCGCTATCGAGGCTGGTCAACGACATCCTTTGGCGCTTTCTTTGTTGCGCGCTACTGAGTTGGAAAACCTCGCACTCCCGGTTTTATCCGACCCTGTTCGCAACCAACTTGGCAAGGGCTTAAGTTCGGGCTCATACCGTTTGGGCAGTTCAACTTGGATTGGTGTTCATCAAAATGCCGAGATAGGGCAATATGGTCAAGTGCATTTGGCGGATGCGCAGGGGCTGATCGCCAGCTTTGTTTTTTTAGATACTCCGCGACTTGGCTTGGAGGATTTGCTAGCAACCGCAAGGTCTCGCAACATTGCTGTGCATTTGGTATCAGGGGATGATCCAGCAACGGTAGCCTGGTGGGCAGAGCGAGTGGGTATTAAAAGTTATCGTGGCGGATGCACTCCTGAAGATAAGTACGACTATATCGAGCGCCTGCAAAAGGCTGGACGTTTTGTATGGGCGATTGGAGATGGTGTTAATGACGCGCCTTTGCTTGCGCGGGCGGATATATCAATTGCAGTCGGCGCGGGAGCGCCTCTAGCTTCAGCGGGGGCAGATGCTATTTTGACTGCGAGCTCTTTAGAGCCTCTTTCAAAAGTACTATTGCTCGCTGATAAAACCCAAATGGTCATTAAAGAGAATCTTATTTGGGCCTTGATCTACAACTTAGTGGCTATTCCTGCGGCGATGATGGGCTTGGTCAATCCTTGGGTTGCCGGGGTCGGAATGTCTTTATCCTCACTAGCAGTAACTTTGAATGCCTGGCGCCTGAGAAAGGCTTAGACTTACGTTATGGAAAGTCTATTTCTCTTAATTCCCTTATCTTTGGTTTTGGTCGGTGTTTTGGCCTGGATTTTGCGCTGGTCTGTAAAAAATGGTCAGTTTGATGACCTTGATGGTCCCGGACAGTCAATATTGATGGACGATGACACCCCCAAAGTCGTCAGCAAGATAGAGCCCTCTCCAAAACAATAGTTTTGTATTTTTTCTAAGTGAGTGACCAAACACTCGCGCCCTTTTTGATGTGGATCAAACGCCTTTTTAGGGCCTGATTTGATAATGAATCCAGTTCATTTGGATTATGTTGCTGTTAGGTCACAAAAAAGGAGAGACCATGGGACTTACCGTGGGGAGTAATCAAGACACCTTCAATTACAAGGTCGTCAGCCAATTTGCCATTGTTACTGTGCTTTGGGGAATTGTGGGTATGTTGGTGGGGGTTATCATCGCTGCTCAGCTCATTTGGCCGGAAATCACTTTCAATATCCCTTGGTTGAGTTATGGTCGCTTGCGTCCATTACATACCAATGCGGTTATTTTTGCTTTTGGTGGTTCCGCGCTTTTTGCTACGTCTTATTACATCGTTCAGCGCACCTGTCAGGTGCGGCTATTTTGTGACAAGCTAGCAGCATTTACTTTCTGGGGTTGGCAGGCGGTGATCGTATCGGCCGCCCTTACATTACCCTTGGGCATCACTACTTCTAAAGAGTATGCAGAACTTGAGTGGCCGATTGATATTTTGATCACCATCGTTTGGGTTGCCTATGCGGTCGTCTTCTTCGGCACCATCATTAAGCGCAAAACAAAACATATTTATGTTTCTAACTGGTTCTTTGGCGCTTATATTTTGACCATTGCGATTTTGCACATTGTCAACAACCTTGAGATGCCTGCAAGTTTGTTTAAGTCTTACTCTGCTTATTCAGGCGCGCAAGATGCCATGATTCAGTGGTGGTATGGTCATAATGCAGTTGGCTTCTTCTTGACCACTAGTTTCTTGGGTATGATGTATTACTTCATCCCCAAGCAGGCTGAGCGCCCAATCTATTCATATCGTTTGTCCATCGTCCACTTTTGGGCTTTGAACTTTACTTATATGTGGGCGGGTCCTCATCACCTGCAACACACAGCCTTGCCAGACTGGACTCAATCCTTGGGTATGGTGTTCTCCTTAATTTTGTTAGCTCCATCCTGGGGTGGCATGATCAACGGCATCATGACTTTATCTGGCGCATGGCATAAATTGCGTCGTGACCCAATCCTGAAATTCTTGGTGGTTGCATTGTCTTTCTACGGTATGTCTACGTTTGAAGGCTCAATGATGTCTATCAAGACGGTTAACAGCCTGTCGCACTACACAGACTGGACCATTGGACATGTGCACTCCGGCGCTTTAGGTTGGGTGGCTATGATTTCGATCGGCTCCATGTACTACATGATTCCTCGTTTGGTTGGTGAGCGGGATATGTACAGCACTAAGTTAATCGAATTGCATTTCTGGATCGCAACTATTGGTGTGGTGATTTACATTGCTGCAATGTGGATTGCCGGCGTGATGCAAGGTTTGATGTGGAGAGCCTTCGAGCCTGATGGAACTTTGACTTACAGCTTTGTTGAGACTGTTAAGGCAACTTATCCCTTCTATGTAATTCGTTTGTTAGGTGGTTTGTGCTTCTTAAGCGGCATGTTGTTGATGGCTTACAACGTGTACAAGACTGTTATCAATAAAAAATTCATAGACGCCCCTATTCCACAAGCGTCCATAGCTGCTCATTAAGGATAAGAACATGTCAGAACAACGTCGATTTTTTTCCCACGAAACGCTTGAGCGTAATGTTGGTTGGCTGATCGTAGCCACTATCGCAGCAGTGGCTGTTGCGGGCTTGGTGCAGATCGTACCTTTATTTTTCCAGCACTCAACGACTGAGCCAAGTCCTGGTGTTACGCCTTATTCAGCCTTGCGCCTAGCTGGCCGTGATATTTATCAGCGCGAAGGTTGTATGGGTTGCCATTCCCAGCAGATTCGGACATTGCGTTCAGAAGTTGAGCGTTACGGCCCTTACTCGCTGGCCGGTGAGTCTGTATTTGATCACCCATTCTTGTGGGGTAGTAAGCGTACCGGACCGGATTTAGCGCGTGTTGGTGGTAGATATTCAGATGCATGGCATCAGATTCACTTAAATAATCCGCGTGATGTAGTGCCTGAATCTAATATGCCTGCGTACCCATGGTTAGCAAAAAATCCAGCGGATGCAAGCTCAATTCAGTCGCATTTAATCGCAATGCGTCGTTTGGGTGTGCCTTATACCGATGAGCAGATTGCCAATGCGCCTAAAGAGCTTGAGGGTAAGACTGAGTTAGACGCTCTGATCGCTTACCTCCAGGGTTTGGGCGTTAACCGTAGATACATTACTGTTGACGAGGTAGTTGCCAAGTAATTACTTGGGAGCGAATCATATGCAAAATATTGCCCCCTACCTCTCAGCTATATCTACATTGCTTGGCTTGGTATTTTTTTTAGGAATCGTGTGGTGGGCTTGGTCTGCAAAAAGACAGTCTGCCAATCAAGAATCCGCCGAACTTCCGTTCGATCTTCCCGATGAATTCAGTAAGGATAAATCATGAGTGACTTTCTTGGTGCTGGCTGGAGTACCTATATCGCCTTAGTAACCCTAGTGGGTATTTTTTGGTGCATCTGGCTATTATTTTCCGTTCGCAAGGTGAAGGCCATTCTCAAACCGGATGGCGAAGTGAGTGACACTGGCCATGTTTGGGATGGTGATTTGCGCGAGTTAAATAATCCGTTGCCGCGTTGGTGGATGTGGATGTTTTTGATCTCATGTATTTTTGCTTTAGGTTACTTGGTTTTGTATCCAGGCTTAGGCTCCAATCCAGGCGTCTTGGGTTACAGTACCGATGGCGCCTTAATGCAATCGATGACTACCGCCAACGATGAATTGAAGCCTGTTTACGCTAAGTATGTGAAGATGGACATTGAGCAAGTTGCCGCCGATCCTGCCGCGCGTCAAATGGGTCAACGTCTCTTCCTGAACTCTTGTGCGCAGTGCCACGGTTCTGATGCTGGTGGTGCGAAAGGTTTTCCTAATTTGACCGATAACGACTGGCTCTACGGTGGTTCACCAGAAAATATTAAGGCCACGATCACCTATGGTCGCGGTGGTGTAATGCCGCCGTTCGCCGCTGTGTTGACTGCTAAACAGATTGTGGATGTCGCTAACTATGTGCGTAGCCTTTCGGGCCTACCAGCTGATGATTTAAAAGCTGCATTTGGCGCTGAAGTATTTAAAGCGAATTGTGTGGCCTGTCATGGTTCGGACGCAAAAGGCAATATTGCTCTTGGCGCGCCGAATTTAACCGATAAGACTTGGTTATATGGCAGTTCAGAGGCAACTATTATTGAGACCGTTACAAAAGGTCGCAACGCAATGATGCCAGCTCAAGATAAAGTGTTAAGCCCTGAAAAGATTCAGGTATTAACTGCTTATGTCTGGGGTTTATCGAACAATAAGTTAGCGCAAGCTAAGTAGTCGTGCCAGATCAGTCGCCGGTTGGTGGGAAGCCCGTTCCTATAGATGTCATCGAGGAATCTCTTTACGAGGTCCGGCGGAAGATTTACCCAAGATCAGTCAGCGGGCTTTTTGCTCGTTGGCGTGTTTTTGTGGTTCTTGCCACTCAGTTGCTTTTCTTTGGCCTTCCATGGGTCAGTTGGAATGGACGTCAAGCCGTTCTATTTGATTTAATTCAGCGTAAGTTTTATATCTTTGGCTTAGTGCTGTGGCCTCAAGACGTGATTTATCTCACGCTCTTGCTGATCCTTTCGGCGTTGGCGCTTTTTCTTTTCACGGCCGTAGCTGGGCGCCTATTTTGTGGCTATGCTTGCCCGCAGACTGTGTATACCGAAATCTTTATGTGGATCGAGCGCAGGGTTGAGGGTGATCGTTTTGCGCGCATTCGTTTAGATGGTGAGGAATGGCCTTGGGGTTTGCGCAAGTGGCGCATCAAAATCACCAAGCATTTGCTGTGGGTCTTATTGGCTTTTTGGACGGGCTTTACCTTCATTGGTTACTTCACGCCAATAGAGACTTTGGGTGTTGCGATATTGCATCTGGCCCTTGGCCCTTGGCAGTTGTTCTGGCTATGTTTTTATAGTTTTGCTACTTGGGGTAATGCTGGTTTTATGCGCGAGCAGGTATGTAAGTACATGTGCCCTTATGCGCGCTTCCAAAGCGTGATGGTGGATAAGGACACTTTTTTGGTGACTTACGATAAAGTTCGCGGTGAGCCTAGGGGTAGTCGCAGTAAGTCTGCCGACCATAATTCATTGGGTCTGGGTGATTGTGTTGATTGCAGTATTTGTATTCAGGTATGCCCAACAGGAATTGATATTCGTGAGGGCTTGCAATATATGTGTATTGGCTGTGGCGCATGTATTGATGCTTGCAACCAGGTCATGGAAAAGGTCGACTATCCAAAAGGCTTGATTCGTTATACAACCGAGCGAGCGATTGAAGATAAAGAGTCCAATCAAAGTGCGATTAAGCATATTTTCCGTCCCAGGGTATTGGTCTATAGCGCTTTCATTCTTGTTCTGACTGCTGCCTTCTTGATTTCGTTGGGAACTCGCAATCCTCTGCGTGTTGACATCATGCGGGATCGTGGCGCACTTGCCCGCGAAGTTGATGGGGTAAGCATTGAAAATATTTATCGTATTCAGATCATGAATGTCTCTGAAAATCCGATGAGGGTTCAGGTGAAGGCTTCTGGTTTACGGGATCTGACGGTTTTAGATTCTCAAGGCAGAGAGGTTGGATACATTGACGTTGGTCCGGCTAGCAACCAGTTGCTTCCTATTAAAATTCGCACCACAATGGGCGAGAATGAACCAGGAAATTATCCGATTCAGTTTGCTATTACTGCAGAAGAAATGGTGGGTGGTCAAACTATTCCCAGATCTCGTGATGAAAAATCTAGTTTTATTATTCCCCGCTAATTTTTTTAGGCTAACTTGGAAAATATCTATATGACAGAGCAGATCATAATCAAACCTTGGTGGAAGCAGATGTGGCCTTGGTTGTTGATCAGCGGACCCGCGCTTGCCGTGATTGGTTGCGCTATCACTATCTGGTTGGCGGTCTTTTTGTACGCTGATGTGCCTTTGCATGATGGTGTTGTGAGTCAGGGTCTTAAGGTTGAGCAGACTGCCAAATGAAATACCGTCGTCTCATTGGGATTTTGTGGCCATCTTTCTTGGTGTCTGGATTGGCGGAAGGCTTCTTATTTACCTTTATTCAGCCGTCTGAGTTGATATTTTTTGGGCGTCACCCTGATATTTTTGACCAGGGAATTTACACCATTAGTTTCTTTGTGATTTGGGCTTTTTGCGCCACCTCCAGCGTGCTCACTGCTTATATGTTGCCAGGAGCAAACGCATCTACCAATAATGAATCGATAGACGAAGACTTACTTTAAGCCCCTTGTCTTGGCAGGTGAACAGCGCATGGTTTTTCTGTATTTGAATTACCAGCCAATTGATGCAAACCATTCATATCAATCAGTTTAATGTGTCGTTGTTTGATCTGAATTAAGCCGGATTCTGCAAATCGAGAAAGCATCCTACTAACTGTTTCTATTTGAATACCAAGATAGCTACCAATTTCTACGCGACTCATGCGCAGATCAAATTCATTATCGAGATATCCACGCGCTGCCAAGCGTTCCGATAGGTTCAATAGGAAGGCGGCTAATCGTTCTTCGGCACGCATTGTTCCGAGCGAGAGAAGGTGGCGTTGATCTTGAGTGAGCTCGCGACTCATGATCCGGTGGAACTGTTGTTGCAATACTGGAATCTGTTGGGCCAAGCCTTCAAAAGCGTCAAAGCGAATAATGCAAACTTCACTTTCTTCGAGTGCGATTGCATCTGATTGGTAGCAACCTTCGCCAATACCATCCAGACCCAATATCTCACCGGGTAAGTGAAAACCAATCACTTGCTGACGACCATCCTGAAGACAGTATTCTGTTTTAAGTGTCCCAAAACGAACGCTATAGACAGAATTTAAGGGGTCGCCATGGCGGTATAGGCTTTCACCTTTTTGTAGACGGGCTCTTTCTTTTACCAAGGCATCGATTCTGCTGACATCGTTGGTGCTAAGGCCAACTGGAAGACAAAATTGCCCCAGTACGCAAACCGAGCATTTACTGTTTGGAGAGTCGGAAGTGTTGTAATTCATATAGGATGTAATTATGAGACCAGTTTATTCTATTGCGGTGAAACCCCAGTTTTTTTGCCCCCTTCGTTTTGGCTGCTAAATGTTAACTTTCAGCCTTTTATTGGCCACTTTTTTGGGCTCTCTGGTGAGCGGTTGGCACTGTGCTCTGATGTGCGGGGGCATAGCGGCTGCAATAGAGCGCCCAGCCCCGACTTCAGCCCCTATTCATAGCAAATCAGACTTATTTTTCCTCCAATTAATCATGCATTTAGGTCGTCTAACGACGTATGTGCTTCTAGGGGGCTTGGCAGCTTGGTTGGGGGTGCTTGTATGGCAGCAGAGCCTAATCCCCTTGCAGCGCCCTCTCTACGCCTTTACGGCTAGTATTTTAGTGTGGATGGGTCTTCGCTTGCTGTGGAGGGGTAAAACAAGTCGGGCACCGGCCGGAAAATGGTTTGGCGCCAGAATAGCCTCTTATTGGGCTCGATATTTTGGGCAAATGGCGAGTAGACCCTCGCGGTGGTTTAGCGGGATGCTATGGGGGCTAGTCCCATGCGCCTTGGTCTATAGCGTGCTACCCCTCGCTTTTTTGTCGGGGGACGTATTCACGGGCGCTGCACTGATGTTGGCTTTCGGCCTAGGCACCTTACCGAATCTATTGTTAATCTCTAAATTTTCAGCGGCGCTTACTCAGCTTGGGCAGTATGCTTGGGTCCGCTATTTGTCGGCGACTCTATTTTTGACTGCTGGTGGTTTTGGTTTATATCGAGCATGGGTATTGCCCGAGGCTTTATTAAAAGGTGGTTTCTGTTTTTCTTAGGCTGATGTAGTTGCAGCCAAAATGCCCAAGTGGAGATTAGGGTATTGACTATCAGCACTTAGTTTCTCGAATAAGCCACTGCGTTCTGCCACGTCATGTGGTTGGTGCGCCAGTCCGCAAATGATTAATTTAACGCCACTAGCATCGCACTGATGTTTGAGTTCCAGGACAGTATCCATTCCAGAGGCATCAATGTAGATGACATTTTTTAGGTCGAGA
>Ga0364900_10089_pt1 | contig 39171 bp, 32 predicted proteins | sample ExccelJu500002D3_FD_206974 | JGI IMG/M metagenome (GOLD analysis project Ga0364900, IMG submission 206974) | Enriched cells from Trout Bog Lake Hypolimnion, Wisconsin, USA - BchlTB.July09.5000.02.D3 | ecosystem: Environmental > Aquatic > Freshwater > Lake > Hypolimnion/Profundal zone | place: USA...
GAAGTTTACGGTCTTCCAGCACGCGGAGCAGCTTGGCCTGGGTTCCAACGGGCATTTCGCCGATTTCGTCGAGCAGGAGCGTGCCGCTCTCAGCCAACTCGAAGCAGCCGGTGCGGCGTTCCAGAGCACCGGTAAAAGCTCCCTTCTCATGGCCGAAGATTTCGCTCTCGATCAGAGTTTCGGGAATCGCCGCGCAGTTTATGGCAACGAATGGCCGGTTCTTGCGCGCAGAAAGCTCGTGAATGGTGCGAGCCACCAGCTCCTTGCCTGTTCCGCTCTCACCGGTGATGAGGACCGAAGCGGTGCTTGGAGCAACCAACTCGATGAGGTGGAAGATCTCCTGCATGCTGCGCGACGCGCCAACCAACTCGCCAAGTTTGCCGCTATCTCGCAGGAGGCGGCGGGTGGCTTCGAGCTCACGATCAGTGCCGCGCTGCCGCGAGGCATTTTGCAGAATATTGCGCAGTCGCGTTGGGTTCACGGGCTTTTCGATGAAGTCGTAGGCTCCCAACTTCATGGCAGCCACGGCGGCGTCGATGGAGCCCTGGGCGGTGAGGAGGATGAATGAGAGCTCGCGCGGTGTCCGGGAGACGTGCTCGAGCAACTCCATGCCGTCCATGCGCGGCATCTTGAGGTCGCTTACGACGATTCCGGGTTCCCACGACTCGATCTTCTCAAGGCCCTCAACACCGTCACTCGCGGTTTCAGTCCGGTATCCCCAGGCGGAGATGAGCTCCGCCAACCCTGAGCGCTCGTATTCTTCGTCTTCGACGATCAGTACCTTTTCCAGCACCATTCGATAAGGCCCCTTTGTATGGCAAAAACTACCAACTGCGCCCGGTTTTGCCGAGCAAACCATGTAAATATAGATGCAGGAACCCTCCACCGTGTAAGTTTTGCGCTGCATTTTTTTCGCACTCTTCTGAACCAGAGCCTAGTGCCCGGCTTCTCTTTTTGTTCTCCCTTTTCAGGAAACTCTCCCGATTTTGTAAATCATTATAAATAAGGACTTTACCTTGAGTTATGAGTCGTTCCGTTCCGTTCAGGGAATTTGGGTGGCGATGTGTTGGTGCGGCGGGGATGGATGAAAATCGTGTAACTCGTTTTGTTGCAATCATTTGCGATTTCTAACCCAATATGGCACGCGTATTGCTTTTAGTACTGGCGTGAACTCTGAGCTAAGCACGACAAACGCGAGTGGTTTCCTGGCGACTGATCCTGACGGAGTTGTCCTGGACGGTGACGGCGTGAGGGTGATGCGCCATCGACTGCATGAACTGGCGAATGCCTTTACGGGAGTCATGATTGCGGGAGGTCTGCTCTCCCAGTATCTGGAGGGGGGATCGCTGGAGCATTACGCCTCGGATATCTGTGAAGGCAGCGAGCGCGGTTGTGTGCTGGTGCGGGAGATTCGCAGCCAGTTGCTGGCCGCCCGGGGCGAAGTGGAAGCTACACCGAAGGGCAGTCCCGCTGATTCGATTCAAGGGTAGCGAGAGATTTATAGAGTGCACTAGCAGGTATGGAGGCAATGGCAATGATGGATCTATATTCGGGTTCCGCAGCGGAGCGGAGACCCAGTCACACTGCGAATGTGTCCCACGGCACAAGACTGCGTGATACCAGTACTACTAACCCGGCAGTGCCGCTAAGTACAATCATAGGCGCGCTAGCCATGGACCCAGATCGCGACAAAGCGGAGGCAAACCTGCTGAATTTGCTCATCGTTGACGATGAGCGTTCCATCCGCGAGGGCTGCCGCGACGTGGCCCAGGGAATCGGATACTCCACCTACATTGCGGACAACGCAGAGCATGCATTCCGGGTGCTGGACACCACCAGCATCGATGTGGTGCTGCTGGATCTGCGCATGCCGGGCCTTGGCGGCCTGGAGGTTTTGAAAGAGGTCAAGCGCCGTCGTCCCGAAACGGTCGTTGTCGTGATGACGGGCTACGCCAGCGTGCAATCGGCGGTGCAGGCGATGAAGCAGGGCGCCTACGATTACGTGACCAAGCCTTTCAACCTCGAAGAGTTGCGTCTGATTCTGGACCGCGTGCTCGGCCACCTTCAAATGTCCAGCGAAAACCGCATTCTTCGCCAGCAGGTGAAGAGTAAAGAAGGTTTCGGAGCCATCATCGGCCGCTCGCCGGAGATGGAAAAGCTCTATCGCATTATCTCCAAGGCCGCGCACAGCTCGCATCCCGTTTTGATTTTGGGCGAGAGCGGCACCGGCAAGGAACTGGTGGCCCGCTCGATTCACTTCTCCGGACCCTATCGTGACAAGCCCTTTGTTGCCGTCGATTGCGGTTCGCTGGTTCCGTCATTAATTGAAAGCGAATTGTTCGGCTATGTTAAGGGCGCTTTCACTGGCGCGAACAAGAACAAAGATGGCCTGATGCAGGCCGCCGATGGTGGAACGATCTTTCTGGATGAGATCGGCGAACTGCCGATCGATCTGCAGTCCAAGCTGCTGCGAGCCCTGCAGGAAAAGGAAGTTCGTCCAGTGGGCGGCACCAAGCCAGTCCCCATCGACGTTCGCGTGCTGGCAGCCACCAATCGCGAACTGGAGCAGGCAGTTGCCCAGGGCACTTTCCGGAAGGACCTTTACTTCCGTCTAAACGTGCTCAGTCTGCGCATTCCTCAGTTGCGCCAGCGCAAGCAGGACATTCCGCTGCTGGTTGGTCACTTCCTGGAGCGGCTTACCCGTTCAACCGGGGTACCGCGCAATATCAGCGACGACGCTTTGAAGCTGATGCTCAGCTATGACTGGCCGGGCAACATCCGCGAGCTGGAAAATTGCATCGAGCGCGCCTGTGCGCTCACCAGCGGTCCAACGATCCACATTGCCGATCTTCCCACCTCGATTCAGAACTGGCGGGAACAGAGTGAGCCAACTGCTGAAAGAGCGGTTCCACGGCGCGGCATCATGCCAATCTCGGAGATGGAGAAGCTGGCTATTCTGGGCGCAATCGACCTGCTTCACGGCGATAAGCTCGAAGCTGCGCGGTTGCTTGGCATCGGCAAAACCACTCTGTATCGCAAGCTCAAAGAATACGGCGCTCTCCAGTAGGCAAGAGTCGGCGAGCGGTCACCCCGAAATTTGAAATGAGACGTGGATGGAAGTCCTGCGCCTTAGCCCATGCCGTGCGTGGGCCCAGAAAGGAATTTATGATCCTGCTAGTGACATCGAGTCATCGTCGCGTTGAGTGCGCGAACGCCCTGGAACAAGCGGTAGGCGAGTCGGTTGAGGCCTGCGAAACAGTTCGCAAAGCAACCTCCATGTTGCGGAGTAATGAGTATTCGGCGGTCATCATGGACGATCCGATGGTGGAGGCTGATGGCGACGCCCTGGATGCTTTGCTGAATCATCTCGGCCTTGCTGTCCCGGTGTATGTGAATCTTGCGATCAGCAACGCCCAGCGCATCACGCGTGAATTGCGGCTGGCAATGCGCCGTAATCGCGAATCGCGGATGATTGCCGTCCGTGCCGCCGAGTCGCAGCTACGCAGTGAAATTCGCGACGCCGTAACGGGAATTCTCCTGTCAACCGAGCTGGTTATGCGAACCCGGGACATCCCTTTGGACGCGATTGAAAAGTTGACCTCGGTGTGCCAGCTAGCCAGCAATATTCGCTCACGGCTGGAGAGCGTAAACTAGAGCGCTTCCGCAGAGGGTGTACCCTGCGAAAAATGCAAGCGCAAAGGCGGATACACGATTTCCAAGGGGGAAGGGCACTGCACCCCACTCAAGCCAAAAGAGGGCTTGAACGGGCCGCCCGACGGGCCGCCGGGATTTTCGCGGCAACTAATTTTTTCACGGCACGCGCAACCCTGAGCAGTTGCGCGTGCTTTTTTGTCTCCGAGGATTCTTCTACTCCGGCCAACCTCAGCTGTGCTGCTGCACTCTCAGGCTATGGGCCCAGGGCGTCTAGCCAGAGGAGGATGCGCCATGCTTTGGACTATCTTCACCGTTTTGCTCGTGCTTTGGTTGCTGGGATGGGGCTTTCAGATCGCAGGTTCTTTGATTCACCTGCTGCTGGTGGTTGCAGTGGTGATGGTGGCGGTCAACATTTTGGGCGGAAAGCGCGCGACGTAGCGGGTGAGGCATCCCGAGTAGATGCCGCTGCCTCTAAGCTTTGCATGGCAGCGGCCGCACGATCCGTTTCCGCTGCTGAACAGGCCTGATGTCACCTTTGCAGAGTCTTCCGTCCGCGTACACTGCTTCCTCTCCAGAGGCGCTCGCCCTGGAGATATCCGAACTGGGCGACTGGTTTCATAACATCGATCTGCATGGAATTCAGACGGCTCCCAATCACTTTCTCGGTGATTTTCCGAATGTGAAGTGGCGGCATATCTCGCAATCCATTCCACAGGACCTGAACGGAGCGACGGTCCTGGACATCGGCTGCAACGGAGGCTTTTACTCGCTGCAGATGAAAAAGCGCGGGGCCGAGCGGGTGCTCGGAATTGATATCTGCGACCGCTATCTCAACCAGGCGCGCCTTGCTTCGCGAACGCTGGGGCTCGAAATTGAACTGGAAAAACGAAGCGTCTATGAAGTGGAGCAGATTGCCGGACAGTTCGATTTCGTCATCTTCATGGGAGTCCTTTATCACCTTCGCTACCCGCTCTATGCGTTGGACAAAGTGGTGACCAAGGTGGGCGGCAAGCTGGTATTCCAGACGATGATTCGCGGCTCGGAAGAGGTGAAGCCCTGGGAGAGCGATTACGATTTCTGGCGCAAGGAAATGTTCGCCGATCCGAGCTGGCCGCAGATGTACTTCATCGAAAAGAGCTATTCGAACGATCAGACGAACTGGTGGATTCCCAATCGGGCTGCCGCCGAGGCGATGTTGCGCTCCGCTGGACTGGAGATTGAGTCGCACCCGGAGAGCGAGACATGGATATGCACGCCGAATGCGCAGTCCTGCGAGGGGCGTTTTGTACATCAGATGGAAATGGATGGGACGCTGTAGGTAGTTCATTTTTTGCGTGCTGGCACACGCTACATATTGCGGGGTACAGGAACTGATGGTCGAAGCCGTTATGTTGTGGAACGAGCCGAATAATCTCTCCCACTGGGACTTCACCATCGACCCGGATTGGAAACAGTTTGCGGCTCTCGTTCACGCCGGATCGAAAGCAATCCGAGAGGCGAATCCGGACATCAAGATCGTGCTGGGCGGCATTTCGCCGATCGATCCGAGGTTTATTGAACTGCTGGCCGGATATGGAGTGCTGGAGTCTGTAGACATAATTGCCGTGCATGGCTTTCCGCTCGACTGGAATCACTGGAACATCTCAGAGTGGCCGAAGAAGCTGGAGGAGATTCGCGCGGTTTCCGGCGGCAAGGCCATCTGGGTCAGTGAGGCAGGAGCCTCCTCGTTCGGCGCCGAGGAGGTGCAACTTTTCGGTTTGCAGAGGACGGCGGAGTTGTTGCTTCCGATCGCGGAGCGGGTTCACTGGTACAGCCTTTTTGATCTTCCCGCGACCTGGACTGCGACCACTCGCCACAAGGAAGCTGAAGGAAGCTCGTACTATCGGCATTACTACATGGGACTCTATCGCGAGGATGGCTCCCCGAAATTGGCGGCGGCGAACTTCCCGGCTGGCCTTGGCGTCTGCCAGTGGTTTCATTTTGAAGACCACCGGTTGGAACTTGGCGTGGAGCGCCTACGTGAGCTAGGGGTGCGAGCGGTGCGAACCGGCATCAGTTGGGCGGACTGGTTCCGGCCTGACTCCGAGGCTTGGTTTGACCGGCAGATGTCGGCGCTCGAAGAGTTCGATACCACGATTACGTTGTGCTTTACGCCGGAGCATCTGGGGATTTCTCCGCACTACGCCAGCCCTGCGAAAGACCCCGCCGACTTTGCGAAATTTGCGCGCTGGTGCATACGGCGCTATGCGCCGCGCGGACGCACTTCTGGCGTGAGCGCCCAGGGAGAGCGCGAGATCATTGCTGGAGCAAAGGAATCATGAGCCGGAAGATACTGGTGACGGGCGGCGCTGGTTTCGTGGGCTCACACACCGTGGACGCGTTGCTGCGCGAGGGCTACTCGGTTCGGGTGTTTGATAATTTGAGCGAACAGGTTCACGGCAGCGCTCTCCCCTCATATCTTTCAAAAGAGTTCGTGAGCGAGGCCGAATTTGTGCGCGGTGACGTTAGAAACATCGATGCACTGCGAAAGGCCGTCTCAGGTGTGGATGTGGTCTATCACTTTGCCGCGGCGGTTGGCGTAGGCCAGTCGATGTATGAGATTGCGCGCTACATGGAGACCAACACGCAAGGGACGGCGAACCTGCTGCAAGCGTTGCTGGATCGGGGCGACAGGCTGGAGAAACTGATCATTGCGTCGTCTATGTCAATTTACGGAGAAGGGCAGTACAGGTGTGAAACGCACGGAAATGTTGTTCCTTCACTGCGTCCCACCGCGCAGTTGAAGGCAAAGCAGTGGGAGGTCGCGTGCGCGAAATGCAGGCGCCGATTGGAGCCAGTCGCGACTGCGGAGGACAAGCCGCTGCAAGGCAGCTCCTTTTATGCAGTGGGAAAGAAAGTTCAGGAAGAGATGGGCCTGCTCTTCGGGAGCACTTATGGCGTACCGGTTGTTGCGTTGCGCTACTTCAACATATATGGCACCCGGCAGGCACTTTCTAATCCGTACACGGGAGTTGCCGCGATTTTTGCGTCGCGGTTGCTAAATGGCAGCGCGCCCCTGATTTTTGAGGACGGAGAGCAGTTGCGCGATTTTGTGAGCGTGCATGACGTGGTTCATGCGAATCTGCTGGCGATGCAGCGCAGTGAGGCCGACGGGCTCGCGCTTAATATTGGCTCCGGCCAGCCGGTTACGATTCACAAGGTTGCTGAGACTCTCGCGGAGACGCTTGGCGTCCAGATGCCCGCGATAGTTACGGGCAAGTATCGTGCGGGAGATATCCGACATTGCTTTGGAGACATCTCATTGGCATACCGGTTGCTCGGCTATCGCCCTCGCCGGCAGTTACAGGATGCCGTAGGAGAACTGGTTGAGTGGCTGCGCACTCAGGACGCGGTGGACCGCGTCGAGGAGGCGTCGCGCCGGTTGGTTGCGTTTGGTTTGACAGCCTGAAAAGTTTGCCGTCCCCCTTGGCGAACCTGCCTCAAGGACGGGGGCGCGAGGCAAGGTGCAGATGCTGCCCATTGCCCGCGCCAAGTATCAGGGCGTTGCGGGGGTGGTGTTGTCTGCTGTCCCCAGGAACCCACATCTGCCAACTACGGCAAATATGGGGCACCCTCGGAACATAGTTCATGGGAGCGGAATGCATATTCTGGTCACAGCCGATACGGTTGGCGGCGTCTGGAGCTACACGCGAGAACTGGTCACAGGACTAGCTTCGCGCGGTGTACGCATTACGCTTGTCAGCTTCGGGGGTATTCCCTCGCGCGGGCAGCGGGCGTGGCTGGAAGGGCTTCCCGGTGTTACCTATTATCCGACAGGCTACGGGCTGGAGTGGATGCAGGATGCCGGAGAAGATATTTATGATTCGACCTGTTATTTGCGGACGCTTATCGAGCAGCGCAGACCTGACCTACTCCACTTGAGCCAGTACTGCTACGGATCGCTCGACATCGCGTTGCCGAAGATTGTGGTTGCGCACAGCGATGTGATGAGTTGGAGCCAGTCAGTCCGCGGCGTGAAGCCACACGACCCGTGGGCTCAGCGCTATTGGAAGGTTGTGAATGACGGACTAGCGGGAGCAAGCACGGTGGTTGCTCCATCGCGCTGGATGCTTGATTGCATTGAAAGCTGCTACGGCATTCAGCAACGCTCCTGTGTTATTTACAACGGGCGAACGCCTGCTCTCTTTAATCCGTCAGCCAGTAAGAAGAATTACGCGGCCAGTGCGGGGCGTCTGTGGGATGAAGGCAAACAGTCGCGTCTGTTGACGCAACTTTCTGATCTGCCGCTTCCTATCCTTCTTGCCGGTGCCGCTGCGGCAGGCGACTCCCTGTATGAAGGCAGCGAGGGACGAACCGGCAGTGCCCCGCGCATTCAATTTAAAGGGCAACTTTCCGAAGGCGAGATGCAAGAACTCCTGAGCCACGCCGCCATCTACATTGCAACTTCGAAATATGAACCCTTTGGCCTGGCGCTACTAGAGGCGGCACTCTCACGTTGTGCCATCCTGGCTAACGACATTCCGAGCTTCCGCGAAATCTGGGGCGACGAAATATTGTATTTCCGTAGTGATGACGCACAGGCTCTAGGCGAGGAACTGAGGCTTCTGCACGACGATCGGGAGCTCAGGACGACTTACGCCGAGCGCGCCTATGAGCACGCACGGCGTAATTACACGGCAGACCGGATGGTTGGGGAGTACCTGCAACTCTACCTCGCTCTACTGGAGCGCCGAGTTTCCGCCGCATGAGTCAGGCACTGCGCATCCGCCTCTTCGCCCACTCCTGGGTTAGTGATTGGAACCATGGCAACGCACATTTTCTGCGAGGACTGGCGCGCGAGTTGGTGCGCATGGGGCACGAGGTTCGCTGCTATGAGGAGAGCGGCGCGTGGTCCATCAGAAATCTACTTCACGAGGGCGAAGCGGCGACGCGCGCCATTGAGGAATTCCATAGCACCTATCCTGAGCTTGACGTTTGCTTCTATCGTCGTGACGAATCCCTTTCGGCGTTTCTCGATCGCGAGCTAGCCGATGCGGACCTGGTCATGGTTCACGAGTGGAACGAGCCGGAGGTCGTGAATGCAATTCTTGACGGCAAGAAGCGTCTGGGTTTTCGTGCGTTGTTCCACGACACGCATCATCGCGCATACACCAATGCAGGGCAGATACTGCGTTTTCATCTTCAGCTATTTGATGGAGTGCTGGCCTTCGGCGAGGTAATTCGGAAAATTTATTCCGATGGATTTGGCATTGCTCGGGCGTGGACCTTTCACGAGGCAGCCGACATCAGCGTCTTTCATCCCGCGGATTGCCCCAAGCAAAACGACGTAGTGTGGATCGGGAACTGGGGTGACGAGGAGCGCACGCAGGAGTTGATGGAATTTCTAGTGGCACCCGCCGCGCAGATGACCGCTGAGTGCAGAAGAGTGCTTGTGCATGGAGTGCGATATCCGGAGGAGGCAACGGATACGCTACGGCGTTCGGGGATCGAGTACCGCGGCTATTTGCCAAACCTGGACGCACCGAAAACCTATGCGCGAAGCCGACTTGCCCTGCACGTGCCGCGTCGCCAGTATGCCAACGGGCTGAGCGGTGTGCCAACAATTCGTGTCTTTGAAGCCCTGGCCTGCGGCATCCCGCTGGTGTGCGCTCCGTGGACGGATACGGAAGGGCTATTCCGTTCTGATCGGGACTTTGTGCAGGCCCGCAACGGTGAGGAGATGCGAGCGTTACTGACCGAACTATTAGAGAGTGAAGCCACTCGAAGGCAGATTGCATCGAGTGGCTTGGAAACGATTCGCGAGCGTCACACCTGCAGGCACCGTGCCGAGCAACTTATGGAAATAGTTGGGGAAATTAAGCGATGAGAATCTTTGTATTTGGCTCGAGCATTACTTCGAGTTATTGGAATGGGGCTGCGACTTACTACCGGGGAATTTACAAAAGCCTCGCAGCGCTGGGGCATGAGATCACCTTCGCTGAGCCTGATATATTCAGCCGGCAACAGAATCGCGACCTCAGCGAAGTTGAGTATGCGAAGGTTATCGTTTACCAGACCCCGCGCGACATTGACGGATTGATCGAGCTTGCCTTTACGGCCGGCTTGGTGATCAAACACAGTGGCGTTGGAAGCGATGACGATTTGCTGGAGCGTCGTGTCCTCGACTGCCGCTCGCCTCACACACAAGTTGCATTCTGGGATGTGGATGCCCCCGCAACACTACGACGCGTGGAAGACGATCCATGTGACCCCTTCCGCCTCTGCATTCCGCAATACGATTTAGTCTTCACCTATGGCGGAGGTCCTGAGGTGGTTCAGCGCTATCTCGGGCTGGGCGCGCGCAATTGCCATCCCATATACAACGCGCTCGACCCGGAGACACACCAGCGGGAACCAGCCGATCCAACGTTGGCGTGTGACCTGGTTTTTGTCGGCAATCGGTTGCCGGATCGCGAGCGTCGAGTGGAGCAGTTCTTTCTTCGCGCAGCCGAGCTTGCACCCGAGAAGAGCTTCATTCTTGGCGGCGAGGGATGGGGCGGCAAGTCGCTGCCCGCTAACGTGCGCTGGATCGGTCACGTCGGCACGGGCTCGCACAATCGCATCAACGCGTCGGCACGCATGGCGCTGAATATTAATCGCGATTCAATGGCGGACGTTGGTTTCTCGCCTCCTACTCGAATTTTTGAAGCGGCAGGCGCGGGTGCGTGCCTGGTCACAGATAAGTGGCATGGCATCGAAACGTTTTTCGAAGCTGGACGGGAAATCCTGGTGGCGGAAAACGCCGAGGAAATCGTTGCACTCCTGCGAGGTACGACAGTGGAGGAGGCGCGCTTGATCGGCGACGCGATGCGGACACGAGCGCTGAGGGAGCACACTTACGGGCAGCGTGCCGACGAGGTGGAGAAGATCCTGTGCGCGGCGCGCGTTGGCCGTTACCCAAGCGCGTTGGATTCGGCTGTCATGCAGGCCGCCGAGCGGCGTGCCTGAGTGCGGAAAGGCAAGGCAACAAATTGAAGATCGTCATCTTTGGCCTGTCCATCACATCTTCCTGGGGGAACGGTCACGCGACCACGTTTCGAGCGTTGACACGAGCACTCCATGCGCGTGGCCATCGGATCGTGTTTTTTGAAAAGGATGTGGAGTGGTACGCATCCAATCGCGACCTGCCTGAGCCTGCGTTTTGTGAGCTGAAACTCTACACCCGTTGGGCGGATGCGCTTCCCCTAGTAAGGCGCGAACTTGCGTCGGCGGATGTTGCCATGGTGGGGTCATACTTCCCTGACGGCATCGCGGCGATCGAGGAGATGCTCGATTCAAAGGCTGCTATTCGCGCGTTTTACGACATCGATACTCCGATCACTTTCGCAACTCTGCGCGAGCGCGGCACCTCGGACTACGTACGCGTAGATCAGCTTCCGGCGCTGGATTTGTACTTCAGTTTCACCGGAGGCCCGATTCTCGGCGAGTTGGAGAGACGTTTTGGAGTGCGCCGCGCCGCACCACTTTACTGCAGCTTCGATCCCGAGCGTTATCACAGCTATCCGCGCGCGCTGCGATTCGCTTGCGCGATGAGCTACATGGGGACCTACGCTCCTGACCGCCAACCGAAGCTCGAGGACTTTTTGTTCAGCGCCGCCAGCGCATTGCCTGAAGAGAAATTTATTGTGGCAGGCCCGCAATATCCGCGGCACGTTCTCTGGCCGCGCAACGTGCGTCACACTGTCCACCTGAATCCGCGCTGGCATCCGCACTTGTATTCGTCCTCGCGATTGACTCTAAACTTAACTCGGCGGGATATGGTGCTGGCAGGATATTCGCCGTCAGTGCGACTGTTCGAGGCAGCAGCCTGTGGGGCTACTATCGTCAGCGACAATTGGCCCGGCCTTGATTCGTTTTTTGAGCCGGGGCGTGAGATTCTGTTGCCCGCGAGCGCCGGAGAAATCGTTCGCTACATTCGCGAATTGGACGAGCAGGGGTTACGTTCGATCGGGCGGGCCGCACAGGAGCGAGTGCTCGCGTCGCATACCAGCCGTCAGCGCGCGATAGAGTTTGAAGGCGAGGTAGAGAATGCTCAGCGCGGCGAAAATGTTTCGCTGATGAACTCGAAGGCAATAAGCTAAAACCCCGTGCCATTCCAAAGCTGGCGCGATAACCTGCGGCACCCAATAAGCATCGTACGGTATAGATACGCAGCGAGGCGCTAATCTTTCCAATGATCCAACCTCGTTCGTGGGAGTACCATGCGCATAGCTTTGATAGCTTCTCCTTTTATAAGTGTTCCGCCCAAGAAATATGGTGGTACGGAATTGTTTATTGCCCAGTTGGCCTGCGGACTTACACGGCTTGGTATTGACGTTGTAGTGTACGCGAACGGGCAGAGCACGGTGAATGGCGAGCTACGGTGGTTGTACGCAAACGACGATTGGCCCCCTGACGGTGAACTTTATGCCAGCCTGAAAGACATGAATCACACTTCGTGGTCCGTGACCGACTGCTGGCGGGAGGCGGACATCGTTCACTTGAACAATGCTCCGGGGCTTGCGTTTTCAAGGCTACCCGGTCCACGCTGGGTTTACACTGCGCATCATCCGCACATCCCGGAACTTTCGTCGTTTTATCAAAATTTCCCAAACGTAGAATTTGTATGTATCAGTAACTTCCAAAAGGAAAAAGAGTCCATCGGAAATGTGCGCACCATTCATCACGGCATCGACCTCAGTCGTTACCGGTTGCAAGCGAAAAAGTCCGAGTACCTTAGTTTTCTTGGACGGATTGCGCCGATGAAGGGCCTTCATAACGCAATTGAAATCGCGAAGGGAATCGGCATTCCTCTGAAGATTGCCGGTGAGATTCAGCCGATGTTCCGCGAATACTATAACTCCCGCATCAAGCCTCACATCGACGGGAAATTCATCGAGTACATTGGGGAAGCCGATCTCGAGGCGAAAAATGAGTTGCTTGGGAACTCGATGGCAATGCTGTTTCCCATCGAGTGGGACGAGCCGTTTGGATTGGTAATGCTGGAATCGATGGCGACGGGGACACCGGTCATTGCGTTTAGCGGCGGTTCGGTGGAAGAGGTAGTACGCAACGGTGTCAACGGTTTTGTGTGCTCAGGTGTGGACGATGCAGTTGCGCGTTTGCAGGAGATGAAGGCGATCAACCCCGCCAGGGTCCGCGCTTACACGCAGCAGTACTTTTCCGTCGAGCGAATGGTGCAGGATTACCTTGCACTTTATCGCGAGATATATGAGGAAGTGCTCATCGACGGAGAACGTAACTTTGGGAGTCAGGCTGCTGCATGAGTGTGTTTGGACTGCTTTATCTTGAGCAACTCGTACCCATTGATTCTCCGCACATGGAGCCGCGCCTTGCTCACCAAACGCAAGAACCGCGCAAGGTTAACAATCTTAGCCTGATCGACGGCAAGACCTTTCTGGCCACTAGCGTTGCCGGCGACATCGTGCCACCGGGGGCACCCGATGTCGGATTTTTTTATGAGGACACCAGGTTTCTCTCGCACCTGGAATTCAAAATAGACGGCCAGCGGTCGGTGGTGTTGTCGAGCAGCACGGAGAAGACGTTTGTCTCGCAGATCGAGCTCACAACAGGAAACATCACCCTGCGCGATTCGTTTGACCTGCCGGAGAACACTGTCCATATCAGGCGCGAACAGTTGCTGGCCTCCGACATTCTCTTTAGCCGATACACCTTCGAAAATTTCAATCGGTGCCGGGTCGAGTTCACGGTTGAGATCTCATTCAACTCGGATTTTGTGGATGTCTTCCAGGTGCGCGGGGTGGCTCGCGGCGAACATGGCCAATATTTCCAACCTGTGCTTGAGCGCGACGGACTTATCTTCAGCTATCGTGGCCGGGACGAAATTCTTCGCCAGACCGTGGTTCGCATGAATCCCGCGCCAGCTGAAATTGCAGACTCCACCGCGCTTTGGAAACTTCAGTTGGAGCCTTTGCGGAAGACCGCGTTAGAGGTGACCGTGACTCCCTGCGTTGAGCACAAGGAGAGCAGGGCCAGGCTTTACGACTTCGACGCTCAGCTACAGGCGCGCCGTAGTGCTTTTCAGGAATTCGATTCAGCATCGACAAGTTTTTACAGCTCGAATTCGGTGTTCGACGCGCTGCTCCGGAGCGCGATGGGTGACTTTCACGCCCTGCGCATTCCCTTTGGCGCTGAGCACGTGATCGCCGCAGGAATCCCTTGGTTTGCCACCATCTTCGGGCGCGACTCGATTATTGCAGCCTACCAGACGCTGCCGCTCAATCCTGAACTTGCGAAGGACACGTTGCGCGTGCTGGCGCGCTACCAGGCCAGCGAGGTGGACGACTGGCGCGACGCGCAGCCCGGAAAGATTCTGCACGAATCGCGCGAAGGAGAGATGACGCGATGCGGCGAGATGCCTTTTGGCCCTTACTACGGGTCAGTGGACGCGACGCCGCTCTGGTTGGTGTTGTTGAGCGAGACGTTTAACTGGACTGCCGACGAAGAACTGGTGCGCGAAATGCTGCCACACGCTTATCGCGCTCTGGACTGGATCGACCAGTACGGCGACATCGACGGCGATGGATTCGTCGAGTATCTGCGTAGATCGCCAAAGGGCCTGGTTAACCAAGGCTGGAAGGATTCATGGGACGCAAACATTCATCGTGACGGTCGCATTGCCAGTCCTCCTATTGCGCTGTGCGAGGTGCAGGGCTACGTTTATGACGCGAAGTACCGGATGTCGGTTTTGCTCAATATATTTGGTGAGCACGAGCGGGCGGAGAAATGCCGACGCGAAGCCAACGACCTTGCGCGACGCTTCGACAAAACGTTTTGGAGTGCGGAGCGCGGCTTTTACGCCATGGCCCTGGACGCGGAAAAGAAACCACTCGAGGTGATTGCGTCGAACCCCGGCCATCTTCTCTGGAGCCGGATTATCAGTCGCGAGCGCGCCCGCGTGGTGACCCAACGCATGATGCAAGACGATATGTTCAGCGGTTGGGGATGGCGCACCATGTCACAGCAGGAACAAGTATTCAACCCGCTCAGCTATCATCGCGGCTCGGTGTGGCCACATGACAATTCGTTGATCGCGCATGGGATGTCGCTGAACGAATTTCGCGAACCGGCGCTTCGAATTCTTGGCTCGCTGTTCGACGCTGCTCTGGAATTTCGCGATAACCGTCTCCCAGAGCTTTTCTGCGGCCTGCAACGCCGGCCATTCGATGAACCTGTACACTACCCAGTCTCGTGTTCTCCGCAAGCATGGGCCTCGGGCGCTTTGTTTCTTATTCTCTCGTCCGTACTGGGGCTCCGCCCTTCAGCTCATCGCAAGGAACTCAACATTATCAATCCTCAATTGCCAGAGTGGCTGAGCCATCTACACATCCGCAATTTGAGAATTGGAAAGTCACGCGTAGCGCTCGACTTCACGCGCCACGATCACCGCACCTTTTGCAACCTTGTTGATATCTCCGGAGACAAACTTCTTGTTAACGTGGCATTCAGGAACTGAGGTTTGTGCGAGAATAATTCCGATCTTGCTTGGAGGAAGAATGTCGAAGGTAAAGATAACCATTCGTCCCAACGGGCCGTATCGCGTGGAAGATCCAGAGGGGCTCATCGAGTTGGTGGATGCCGCCGGAACTCCATACGATCTCACTGGTAAACCTGCGTATGCGCTGTGCCGCTGCGGTGCCAGCGTTAACAAGCCGTTCTGCGACGGCACGCATTCAAAGGTCGGATTTCAGGCCGCTGAGGCCGCAATACGCGCGGAAGGACAGAAATAGAGAAGTTCCAGAGCTGAATAGGTGGAGGGCGCTGCGTCCCACTCAAGCCGAAAGAGGGCTTGAATGGGCTACCCGCGGCGTCAGTGTACGGTCTTGCTTTTACGATTCATGTAATCCATCAGCAGATACTGTCCCAGGGTGTAAGGCGTGGTGAAGTACGCTTTGCCTCGACACATCTCCGTTACTTTTTGTACGAACTGCACAAGTCCGGGGTCGGAGGCCAGCATGAAGGTGTTTATCAACACTCCGGCACGCTTGCACTTCGCAACTTCTTCCAGTGTCTGGCTCACTACCATCGGATCCAATCCAAAGGCGTTCTTGTAAATTCTCCCATCGGGCAGGGTAACGGCCGAGGGCTTGCCGTCGGTGATCATGATGATCTGCTTCATGTCCTTGCGCTGGCGCTGCAGAATTCGTTGCGCCATGCGGAGGCCTTCGCGCGTGTTGGTGTAGTAAGGGCCCACGCGGACTCTTGCCAGCTGCGATAGGGGCAGCTCTTCGGCAGAGTCGTGAAACAGGACCAGTGAAAGCGTATCTCCGGGATACTGGGTTCGAATTAATTGCGACAGCGCCATCGCAACTTTCTTCGCGGGCGTAAATCGATCTTCGCCATAGAGAATCATGGAGTGCGAACAGTCGAGCATCAGCACGGTAGCGCAGGAAGACTGATACTCGCACTGATGGACGTGCAGGTCGCTGTATTCAATTTGCAGCGGGAGAGTAAGTCCTTCGCGCTGGATGGCCGAAGAGAGCGTCGCATTGATATCGAGGTTCATGGTGTCGCCGAACTCGTACAACTTGCTCGATCCGCTGGTCTCAATTCCCGTGGCGGTGTCGCGAGTATCGTGACGCCCAAAGCTGGAGCGGCCGAGGGAACCAAGGAGATCGCGCAGAGTGCGGTAGCCGAGGAAGTCCAGCCCTTTATCTGTGACCTCGAATTTCGCGGGCTTCTGGCGCGACTGGTCTTGCCCCACGCTGCCAGCCGTTGTGGACATGCGGGTAGGATCATGCGGCGGGGCGATGGTCACAAAACCCTCCTGCTCCATGCGGCCAATCACTTCGTCGATGAGCTCGTCCATTTCTCCCTTACTCTGGAGTTGCTCCATCTGTTCGCGCATTTCTTCGTCGAAGAGATCGGAGTTTAGCAACGCCTCGCGAATCGCCTCGCGCAAGGCGTCCAGCGCATCGTCGCCGGACTTGTACATGCGCCCGAGCTCATCTTCGAATCCGCTTTCAAGGAGGAAGTTGGAGAGGGCGTCCATGAGGTCGTCCAGGCTCACGTCGTCGGCGAGATTCGGGATGTACTTGCTGTACTTGACGCGCTTCATCGCGATACTCCGGAACAGACGAAACAGGCTAGAACTGTTTCATAAATGCCATTCGAGCAGCAGGACAAGATCCCTCCGGGGCTAAAGCCCAGGTTTTATGCGGCTCTTATCGGCACGGCTGGAGCCATGCCCTTTCAAGACTTTGTTTCTGCAACCAGTTCTAATTGAAGGGGCGGCGATTCTTCTTGCGCTGCTCCCATTCTGCTTCGTACTGCTCCCGCGTCTCGTCGCGCTCGGCACGCTTGGGCTGCTTTTCGCCGGAGGTGAAGACGCGGTCCTCTGTCCTGCCAATACGTTTGTGCGCGTGCAGCCCCTCGAGCATAAACTCGGCAGCGGAGACGATAGATTCAGGAGGCTCGCCTTCTCCGGCGCCAACCATTTCGGTTTTCTCCAATAAGCCCTGTATCTTCTCCATGCTCTTGAGCCCATCGCGTGTAGTGGTGTTATCGGTCAGCGTCACCTGACCACCTAATTCAAACCACTGCACGACCTGCTTTAGATCGTTGGCTCCCATGTAGCGGTCAAACGTTTTTGCGATAGCGGCGAGGATGACCTCCCTGGCTACTGTGTCCGCGCCTTTCATTTCGCCTTCGTATTCAAGTTCAAGTTTGCCGGTGATGGAAGGCATGGCAGCGTAAATATCCGAGATGCGCGGCACAGCGAGTTTGGAGCCTTCAAGTACGGCGCGGCGCTCGGCATTTGAAATTACATTTTCCAGAACGCTGATCGGCAGCCGCTGGCTGACGCCGCTGCGCTTGTCCACGCGCTTGTCGCCGCGCGCGATGAAAGCAATCTGCTCTGCCGTCTCGCGAATGTATGCGGGCACAATCAACCGCGGGCCTTCGCGCTCGCACCAGGATTCCTGAGCGGTGATGGCCATGGCTTCCTCGACGGTTGCCGGATAATGGGTGCGGATCTCACTTCCGATTCGATCCTTTAGCGGAGTTACGATTTTGCCGCGCGCGGTGTAATCCTCCGGGTTGGCGCTGAACACGAGCGCCACGTCGAGCGGCAAGCGCACGGGGAAGCCTTTGATCTGTACGTCGCCCTCCTGCATGATGTTGAACAGCCCAACTTGAATTTTGCCCGCCAGGTCGGGCAATTCGTTTACGGCGAAAATTCCCCGATTGGCGCGCGGCAAAAGTCCGTAGTGGATCACCATTTCGCTGCCGAGCTCATGACCGCCGCGTGCCGCTTTGATGGGATCGATGTCTCCGATCAGATCCGCAATGGTGACGTCGGGCGTCGCGAGTTTTTCGACGTAGCGTTCGTCGCGTTTCATCCACGCAATCGGAGTGCGGTCGCCTTCCCGCGCCAGCAGGTCTTTGCAGCGCCGGCAGAGCGGGGCATAGGGATTGTCGCGAATTTCGCAACCTGCAATGTAAGGCGATTGTTCATCGAGCAGTCCGGTGAGGGCCCGCAGGATTCGGCTCTTCGCCTGTCCTCGGAGGCCGAGCAGAATGAAGTTATGGCGCGACAGCACAGCGTTCACTAATTGCGGAATCACCGTGTCGTCATAGCCGACGATCCCAGGGAAAACCGGCCCTTTTGTCTTGAGACGTGTGAGCAGGTTTTCGCGGAGCTCATCTTTCACTCCGCGCCGCAGCATTCGCTGTTCGTTGAATTGGCCTTTGCGAAGTTCGCCCAGACTCTGGGGATTGGACATTTCCGCCTCCGGATACCTCTGCCAGGGCCGCTCTGGAATTGCGAGCCATGTTTCGCGGCACTGTCAACGGATGCAGATTGGACGCGAATTTCCATCCAAACGTTGCGCGCTAATTTTCACGGAGGTATCGCGGGCTTGACTTTTGACCATTGTGCCAATAAAAGTTCGGCATGAGCATTCCAGCGAAAATTGTTGTCGTAACTGGCGCTTCGATGGGCATTGGTGAGGCTATCGTTCATCGATTTCTGCGGGAAGGCGCGTTCGTTGTGCTTTCCTCGCGGGATCTGGCTCGCGTTGAGGCAGCTCGACAGCGCATTGGAGCGGCGGATCGCACGCTTGCCGTGGCCTGCGACGTGACCGTGCGGGCCGAGATTGAGGCCCTGCTTGCGGCGGCAATTGAGCGATTTGGACGGGTTGACGTCTGGGTGAACAACGCAGGATTCGGTTTGGTGGATTCAGTTGAACGCATGGACATGGATGCCTGCCGCAAGATGTTCGACACGAATCTTTTCGGCGCAATTGAATGCATGAAGGTTGTTTCGCCGCTCTTCAAGCAACAGCGCTCGGGCGCAATCATCAACATCTCAAGCATGGCCGGACTGGTAAGTGTGCCCTACATGTCAGCCTACGGAGCCACCAAGCACGCGCTCAACTGCATTGGACGCGCGGCGCGACTGGAACTCGCCCCGTACGGGGTCCACGTCAATACGGTCTGCCCGGGATATGTGCAGACCGACTTCAATATTCATGCGGTGCGGGGTAAGGAGAGCTTGCGCGTGGCCGGCAACCGCAGGCATGGAGTAACCGCCGAGCGGGTCGCCAATGCAGTTTGGAGCGCCTATCGTGGAAACCGTCGAGAAGTGGTGGTGCCGTGGAGCGGCAATTTGCTGGTAGCTCTCTATCGGCTGGCCCCCGGGATTTTTAACTGGGGAATGCTGAAGATGCTTCGCCGGATGGATGGCGCGGCAAAGAGTTAGAACTGGTTGCATAAACACGATTCGAGCGGCAGAACAACATACCTCCGGGGTTAAAGCCCAGGTTTTATGCGGCTCCGACGGCACGGCTGAAGCCATGCCCTTTCAATGTGCAACGAGTCCTAGGCTTCCAACTCCTCAAGCAGCGCCTGCATCTCGCTCTCGGCGTGGCGATTCCCAACCCTGTGCGCACAGGCAATTCCGTCGCGCAACCACTGTACGGCTTCTTTAATTCGATCGGCGTGCTGCAGCGCCTGCGCTCCCATAAAGAAAGCGTTTGCATAGTTCGCGTCCAACTCCAACAGGGTACGAAACTGCTGCAGTGCGACGTCGGTTTCTCCGGCGGAAGAATACTCCATACCCAGCGCGTAGCGGGCGAAAGTGTTCTTTGCATCCAGCTCAAGGATCGATTTCAATTGTGCGATTCGCTCAACGGACATAGGCAAAACATATCACAGGGGAAGTTTGGGGATTCAAGATTTCAAGTTTGCAAAGCATTAGAATAGGTCAGCGAGGAGCATCCGGTGGCTTGTCCGTACTTCATCCCAACTGGGCCGCATCAGCGCGAACTCTGGGCGCATCGTCACAGGCTTCCGCTGGGAGACGGTTTTGCGGGAAACTGCGGTGCCGCCGGGCAGGAAGCGGCATGCGATGACGAGACCTTGCGCTCACAATGCAACCTTGGCTACGCGAAGTGCGCACGTTTGCCGGAGAAACGCGAATTCGACGCTGTGCGATTCCAGGTTCAGAGTGAAAGCCTGACAACCCTGCGAATTCAATTCGCCTGTGAGGTTGCGCACCAGCCCGCAGCTGCCGGAGAGTTGCGCTATGATCAATCCTCAATGAAATGGATGGACCGGCCAGTCCCCTCGCTGATGCATCTTGCAGAGGCAGCGGTTCGTGGCTGGATCAGAAAGCATGGGCGTGTGGCTAACCCTTAAGCTGGCGCATTTAATTGCGGTACGTTCACTCTGCTGGTGTCGGTCAATCGAGTAGCCTCTGATTAGCATCCGGCAGACTACAAGCGAGGAAAATGGAAGCGTCCGAAAACCTGAACCCGCGTCCCGTCGCCGACTCGATCTCAGAGATGGTGGAACTGGTCCTGCCCAATGACGCCAATCCGCTTGGCGCGCTACTGGGTGGTAGGCTAATGCATTGGATTGACCTTGCCGGGGGTATCGCCGCGCATCGCCATTCGCGTGGTTATGTTGTGACGGCTTCGACCGACCATCTGGATTTCCTGGTTCCTGCGCGGGTCGGCGATCTCGTGATCTTCAAGTCGTCGGTGAACCGCGCCTTCAACTCATCAATGGAAGTTGGAATCAAGGTTTGGGTGGAGAGCTACTTCACGGGCGAGCGCCGCCATATCAGTTCGGCTTACCTCACGTATGTTGCGATTGACCATCATGGCCACAAGTTGCCTGTGCCGCCGGTAATTCCGCAGACGCCGGATGAGATTCGGCGCTTTGAGGACGCGGGGCATCGTCGCGAAATTCGCCACGCCGAGAAGATGCGCAAGGAGGCCACCAAGCGAGCTTGACGCATTTTATTCGTGACCAGGAGAGGGAGAAACCGATCCGGGTCGCCTTCATCGCGACCCAGAATTCATGCGGTTTGTTCTGGCATTCGCCAACCGGACTCCCCGGGCAGGAGCCCCAGGGTTGCTGCTTCAGGCGGCAGGTTTATTCTTCTTCCGGTCGATTGGCTGGGGATCCTTGCTTCGATCCAGCACATCGCGTCCGGCGTCCTTTGCTTTTCCCCAAGCGTTTTGAAGCTTGCCTTCCGCCTGCTCTGCGACGCCTTCAGCCTGAGTTTCTTTATTGCCGGTCCATTCACCAGCCTGGCGTTTGACCCGGCCCTTTATATCTTTCAATTTTCCTTCAATACGATCCTTATCCATATCTCTTCTCCTGGTGTCTTACGCATTGGTTAGTGGGGCGGTTGAAGTGCGTTCGAACGGCCGTCCTGCTCGTTCGAAAGCTCCTAAACGACTGGCCTTCGTCCAGAAATCAGTTGGAAGACCAGTGCTACCACCGCAAGCACCAGCAGAATGTGGATGAACCCACCTAGCGTGTAGCTGCTCACGACTCCCAAGAGCCAGAGCACCAGCAAAACGACAAACAGCGTCCAAAGCATATATTGAACCTCAGCTATTGAATCTCAGCCCAAGTGCCGGATTGAATTCCGCCACTAAACAGTTAGGTGCCTGTCAAGGTAGATATGTTGGCGCAAATCGGTAGCTCCTCGATGGCCTCCGCAGGACTGACTTCCGATTTTGGGACTTGGCCCCGGGCTTGTCGCCCTGCACATGGAAGCTGCTTGCCACACCGCTCGACCAAGGATTACAATCCGCCCGCTTGGTGCTTTCGGTGTTTGCGAGCATCCTAGTGTATTGCGGTTTTTTGGTGTCAGAGGTGGCTTGGCGGTGATAATGACGCCCGCAGCCACGGGGTCAGCTTGGTCGAATAGAATAACTCTTGCTCTGTGAAGGACTTACCGGAGCGCGAATCTTTTCGTATAATAGAGTCATCAAAGTTGAGTACGATTGACTCAAGGAGTTGTTTCAATGGCGAACGAAACGCGCAATCTTGAAGGCATCTCTCTCGTGAACGATCTTCGCGCAGTGCGCGATCTACCGGTTCTACCCGTTCGCGACACGGTGTTGTTTCCCCATGCCGTACTTCCCCTGACTGTTGGGCGCGAGAGTTCGGTTCAACTAATCAATTCGCTCGGTGAGGATAAGACGATCGTCGTGGTCGCCCAGCGCGAGGCGCGCGTCGATTCTCCTCAACCCGTCGATCTCTATCCCATTGGGACTTTGGCCACGGTTCACAAAGTCGTGAAGATGCCCAACCAGAGCTTGTTTGTCTTTGCCGAAGGTCTGGAGCGCGTCCGCCTGGTGGAGTACACCCAGCTTGCGCCATTCATGAAGGCGTCGGTGGAGACGGTCGATGAGGTAGTTCCCGAACTGAACGCCGAGATCGAGGCGTTGCAGCGCAACATCCTCAACCTCTTCCAGCAAATTGTTGCCGGATCGCCGACTCTTTCGGACGAGCTCTCCACGGTTGCGATGAACATTGAAGAGCCCGGACGCCTGGTGGATTTCGTTGCCAGTTCGCTGCCCTCGCTTTCTACTCGCGACAAGCAGGATGTTCTTGAGACCTATGATGTTCGTTCACGTCTCGACAAAATTAACCAGCACCTTGCCAAGGAGCTGGAAGTTCAGCAGCTGCGTAACAAGATTCAAAGCGAGGTGCAGGATCGCGTGCAGCAGACGCAGCGCGAATACTACCTCCGCGAGCAGCTCAAGGCGATTCAGAAGGAACTCGGCGAACAGGATGACACCACGCGAGACGTGGAGGAGTTCAAGGAAAAGATCGAGCAGAGCGGGATGCCGGACGACGTGAAGAAGGAGGCGATGAAGGAGCTGAACCGCCTTTCGCGGATGTCTCCCATGGCCGCCGACTACTCGGTTACGCGCAATTACCTGGAGTGGCTCGTGGTTCTGCCGTGGGCAAAGTCCAGCGGCGCGGAAGTGGATATCGCGAAGGCGAAGACCATCCTCGACGAAGATCACTACGATCTGCAGAAGGTGAAGGACCGCATTCTCGATTACCTCTCCGTGCGTCGGTTGAATCCCAAGATGAAAGGTCCGATCCTTTGCTTCTTTGGGCCTCCGGGCGTAGGCAAGACGTCACTGGGTAAGTCCATTGCGCGCTCGCTGGGGCGCAAGTTCGTTCGCATGTCGCTAGGCGGCATACATGACGAGGCCGAGATCCGTGGTCATCGCCGCACCTATATCGGAGCCATGCCTGGGCAGATTATCCAGGGCATCCGCCGCGCGGAAGCCAATGACCCGGTGTTCATGCTGGATGAAATCGACAAGGTCGGTCGTGACTATCGCGGCGATCCGACGGCGGCTTTGCTTGAAGCGCTTGATCCCGAGCAGAACTTCAGCTTCCGCGACAACTATCTGGACGTGACGTTTGACTTGTCGAAGGTGCTATTTATCACCACGGCCAATCAACTCGATACGATTCCCGATCCGCTGCGCGACCGCATGGAGATCATCGATCTGCACGGGTACACGGAAGAAGACAAGCAGCACATCGTGTATCAGTTCCTGATCCGCCGCCAGACCGAAGAGAACGGCCTGACTCCGGAGCAGATCGAATTTACTGCGGATTCGGTGAGCTTCCTTATCCGCCACTACACACGCGAGGCTGGTGTACGAAGCCTGGAGCGCCAGATCGGCACGATCTGCCGCAAGCAGGCGCGGCGCATCGTGGAGGGCAAGACCGAAAAACTGGTCGTGACCCGCGAGGTCATTCAAGAGATGCTTGGCGGGATCAAGGTTCGGGTCGATACCGAAATTGCTGCCCGCACCAAACACGCTGGAGTCGTTGTAGGTCTGGCGTGGACTCCGACAGGTGGCGATATCCTCTTCATTGAAGCGATGAAGATGAAGGGCAAGGGCGAGTTCCGCATCACAGGACAGATTCAGGAAGTGATGCGCGAGTCGATGCAGGCGGCCTTCAGTTGGGTGCGAGCCCACGCCGAGCAGTTGAAGATCGACGATGAGGTGTTTACAAAGTACGATCTTCACATCCACGTGCCCGCCGGAGCCATTCCCAAGGATGGTCCGTCGGCAGGCGTCACCATTGTTACGGCGCTGGTCTCACTATTGACGGACAAGAAGGTGCGTCCACAGATGGCGATGACCGGTGAGATTACCCTCAGCGGAAACGTGCTTCCCATTGGCGGGGTCAAGGAAAAATTCCTGGCCGCCAAGCGGGCCGGGGTCAAGGACATCATCTTCCCTGCGGAAAATCAGCAGAACGTGGAAGAGGATATTCTTCCGGAGCAGATGGAGGGCGTCAACGTGCACTACGTTGCCAGCATCGAAGAGGTGCTGGAAATCGCGTTGCCGCAGAGTCCTGAGGAAGCCCTGAAAGACGCCGAGAGCCGGGAACACGTACTGGCGGACGCCGAGAAATAGCTCAACAAGCCGTTCATTTGAATCCTGAAGGCCAGCCCCAAATGGGTTGGCCTTTTTGTCGTTGCGAGCAATTCGTTGGTCGTGGAGGAAGCCTAGGAGGTATTTGGAAAATAACTAGGGTCACTGACCTACGCGCACCGAATCTTGTACTTATCCGCGCACTTTGCTTCCAAAGGTACCAGCACTTGAGTATCGACTTTGTAAACCACAATTCACTTGAATTGCAGAGTGTCTGTTGCGAAGATTAAACGACATTCCATTTTCAGGAGACTCAGGATGGTGCGGCGCGCATTGCAAGTGTTGTGTTTTGCTTTCATGGTTGCTTTCATGGCGAGTTGCGGCCAAACCTACAAGGTACAGTCCCTCACCGTGACTCCGGGTGCTATGAGCGCCTCCGGGTCCCAGCAGATCACGCTCCTGGGCATCGGAGCATATCAGCAGCTTACGGTGACAGCTACCTTCTCGAATTCGAAATCGCAGGACGTTACCAGCGCTTCCCACTTCCAGCTAAACGCCCCGAATATGCCTGCAAATCTTAACCCCACGGTTGCAGTGCCGTTGACGAGCGTTTCGCTGAGTCCGTCCGGCAAGGTGACTGTACTAAGTACGGCATGCACCAGTGATACCGAGCCTGTCCCAAATTCCAACAACACTGCTTGGACCTACTTCACCTATCCCTACAAAGCACAGATTTCCTATACCGACAACGGCGTAACGGTCACCACCTTAATGGACATTAACGTCATTAACTCGCGCTATTGCTGGGACGGCACTGACAACATCGGAAATGGGGCTACTCCATTCGCTGGCTTTGCAGGAAACCTCGCGGCAGGGTGGGGAAATTAGTCGGTTGCACAAGGACGCTGAACGCGTAGTAGAGGTTTGGCGTTTGTTGGGTTTCGAAGCTTTTAGCCAGACACGAAGTGCGCCGGTTCCCACATCACGCGACCGGATTTGCAGTTGATTGCTGTACCTGAGGCCCGAATATGAAACTGAAGCTTTGCACCGTGCTACTTGCTGCCTCCACGATTTTCACCGGTCTTTCATTGGCCGCACCAAAGGCTCCGAGCCCCGCCGCCAAAGGCGCTGTCGCTGAGGCTTATGGCAAGCTTCCGTTGAGCTTTGAGCCCATGGAGGATTCCCGACTCTTTCTGGCGCACAGCGGTGAATATTCGGTCACAGTGGGTGCGCGCGAGGCTTCGGTAACGGTCACCGCAGGTAAGTCAGGCAAGAGCAAAACAATGTTCTTCGGCTTCGAGCATGGCAATGTTGCGGCTCCCATTGAAGCCATGGAGCCTTTGCCGGGCGTGACCAATTATTATGTTGGCCAGGATGCCGGCAAGTGGCGGCTCGGCGTGAAGAACTATGCAAAGGTTCGCGCCCAGGGAATCTATCCCGGTGTGGACGTTGTGTATTACGGCGATCATCGCCGGTTGGAATTCGACTTCGTCGTCGCTCCCAAGGCCAATGCAAACGCGATCGCAGTTACGTTCTCCGGTATGGAGAAGCTCTACAAGGATGCATCCGGTGACTTAATTGCCGAAGTCAATGGCAAGCCAATACGCTTTGCGAAGCCTTACGCCTATCAAATGGTCGCCGGTGTTTCCAAAACTGTAGCGGCGGAATATGAGTTGGCATCTGCTGGAAAGGTGCGCCTCCGCCTCGGCGAATACGATAGCGACGCGGAGCTTATTATCGATCCGGTCGTCTCCTACGCCACCTACCTTGGAGGCGGCAACGTCGATGTGGCCAACGGCATCGCCGTGGACAGCCTTGGCAGCACATACATCACCGGCGAGACATGCTCGGGAGCAGGTTTTCCGTTAACCACAGTTGCCAGTCCAAATCCCTCAGGCTTCACCTTTCAGGGCAAATGCGATGCATACGTAACAAAATTCAGTCCTGATGGCACGGCTCTCGTATATACCACGATCATTGGTGGAGCGTTCCCGACGAACGCCACCGCTTCTGGATACGGGATCGCACTGGACTCCGCAAATCAAGCCTACGTCGTAGGCACCACCAATATTGCAGACCTGCCCGGCACCATCGCCGCTACCAATCCTGTTACAAGCACGCACAGCTACCAGGGCGGTGATAGCGACGCCTTCATTGTGATCCTCGACAAGTTTGGCAACTTTGTAAGGGCCTCCTACCTCGGTGGCAGCGGCGCTGACGCCGGTTACGGTATAGCGGTGGACCAGAACGTTTCTCCCAGCGTGACGGTTGTAGGCCAGACCTCCTCCGATGATTTCCCCGCCTACAATGCATTTGAAACCAAGGTTGAGCACTACGTAGCATTCGTTACAAAGCTCGACAACAATCTGAATATCGCCTCGAAAGTGGATGGCACAATCGTCCCGTTCGCTTCGGCCTTGACTCCAGCGCCGGCATCGGGCGGCGGCAAGACCTACTATTTTTCGGAGTTCTACGGCGGCCAACCTGTTGCGCCCTCTCCCACGGCTGGAGCCTGGGCGCCGTACACCAACTATCCTCAGGGAGCCATCGTCCTTGACAACCAGAATCCTCCAAATGTGGAGATCGCACTGAACTCTGGGACGAGTGGTCCCTATGTGCCTGCGCTTACCACGGGCAACCTCCCCATTCCAAACTGGAACACCTCTAAGACTGGAATTACCCTCGAAGGCTCCATGAGCTGGGAGAACTTCGGTCCGCTCGTGGCTCCTCCAGATGCGTATAGCGAAGCCTACGGTGTCGCGCTTGATCCTCCGGGCGACGTTTTTCTGGTTGGCGGCACAAATACAGGAGCGCTCGCGAGTATCTACTGGCCGTGCCACTACTCGGGTGGCTCGGGTGCGTGGGTACTCAAGGTTTACGGTACTACGGGAAAGTGCGCGTACGAATGGACACTGGAGACGACCCCGACTAGCACGTCCTTGCAGACTGACACCGCGCGTGCAGTAGCCGTGGACGCAGCAGGCCGGGCTTATGTGACAGGGACCATGACTGGCGGCTTGCGCTCCGCATCGGGGACAACAAGTGGCGGCTCGGATGCTTTCCTCATAAGGATTAATGGCCAAGGTTCGGGCATTGATTATGCTACCTACCTGGGAGGTTCCGGGAACGACCAGGGACTAGGTGTGGCGGTGGACGGGAACTTCCAGGCGTACGTAACGGGAAGCACTGCTTCGGCGGACTTTCCGCTGATCAATCCGCTGCAAAGCCCGACTACGTTAGCGGATCTTCCGCTCAGCGGAACGACAGGCGCGTTTGTTGCCAAGTACACTCCGGACGGTTCGGCGCTGATCTTCTCCACCTACTTGGGAGGCTCACAAGCAGAGCAGGGCAATGCCATAGCGGTGGATAGCGCGAGCAATATGTATGTGGCGGGCAATACGACTTCGACGGATTTGTTGACCACGATTCTATCGCCGATGGTTGCTCCTAACTACATAGCTCCGCAGACAACCAACGCCGGTAACGGTGATGCGTTCGTGGCCATGATTCCGGGAGGAAGCATACCGGTAGTAACGCTTGCGCCCGGCAGCCTTGCGTTCGGCTATCAGGACCTCGGTACAACCAGTGCCGCGCAACCCGTCAGATACGCGATCGAGGGCATGTCCGCGGTCAATATTAAGACGATCTCGTTTACTAATAGCCAGTTTGCTCAGTCATTTGTTGGCGGTAGCGGTGGCAACAGCGCAGACTGCGTAGCCAACACAGCAATTGTCCCAACTTTGACGCCACCTACCGTCTCCGGTTGCACGATTTGGGTTGTCTTTACCCCGACGGCACAGGGCACGCAACTTGGCACGCTTAACATTACGGACGATGCTTCCAGTAAGACTCACAGCATCAACCTGAGCGGCAAAGGAGCGTCGCCGACCGACATTTTCTCACCGGTAAGCCTCGCGTTTCCGTCTCAGATCGTCGGCACAACTTCCACCGCCCTACTGGTTAGTTTGAGAAACTCCGGGCTGGGTATTCTCGACATCGGCACCGTCGCCATCACTGGTGCTGAGTTCAGCCTGAGCGCAAGCAGCACTTGCGGACAGGGACAGCAGCTCGCGGCAGGAAGCAGTTGCACGTTCAATGTGCTATTCACCCCAAGCGGGACCGGACTGCGAACCGGCACCTTGACGATTACCGACAACGCGGCAGGAAGCCCGCACGCCATTTCTTTGACCGGCACAGGAGCGGGCGTAACCGCTCCCACCATCGCTCCGCCGTCCGTGGCTTTCGGCAATCAGGCTCTCAATTCCACCTCCACTGCCACGCAGGTCACAATCACCAATCCGGCAGTTGCTTCGCTGCTCGTGGGATCGGTTGCAATCAGCGGCACGAATCCAACCGACTTTACAATTCAAAGCAACACTTGTGGATTGGTTCTGGCTGGCACCTCCTGTTCAGTTAACGTTACCTTCACGCCGACGGGGTTGGGCAGCCGCTCCGCTTCGCTGGTCATCACCGACAATGCAACAAACTCACCGCAGTCGGTTCCACTGAGCGGAAGCGGTATCGCCGCAACGGGTGCGATGTCTCTCTCGCCCTCCACCGTTCCGTTTGGCTCACAGCAGATCAACACAGCCAGTGCAGACTCAACCGTGACGCTGGCGAACAACTCCACGACGACCGCGCTCTCGATCAGTGGAATCACTATCTCCGGCAACTCGGACTTTTCCGTGAGCTCAGTTACGGCACCATGCCTAACGACTGGCTCATTCACCTTGCCGGCCTCCGGCAGTTGCACGATCAAGGTGAAATTCTCCCCGACCGCAGTTGCGGCTGAGACTGCCACTTTGACGGTAACTTCCCCGAGTGCGTCGAGCACATCGGTCTCCCTGACTGGAACCGGAACGACCGCTACCTCCTCCGGGTACGATTACACCCTGACCCCTGGCGCTACGGGCGTATCCGTTATCGCGGGAAGCACAGCCACTTACACATTTTCAGTGGCTCCCATGAGTGGTTTCAAAGACAGCATTACCTTCACCTGCTCTGGCCCCGTAGGTTCTCATTGCTCAGTTTCACCATCGCCATTGGCCATGGATGGCACCACTTCGCACACCGTGACAGTGTCGGTCTACACATCGGGGGGCAACGGTACCTCGGCCAAGTCCATTCCGTTGGTTCCCAGGTCGATCTTCTTTGCGTTGCTTCCGTTCTCGATGATGGGGATGCTTCTTATCAACAAGCGCCGCAGTCGCTGGCTCGTGCTTGGGTTGGTGATGGTGTGTCTGTTGATGGGATTGGCCAGTTGCGGCTCGGGCTCCGGCTCGGGAGGCAGCAGTTCCAGCGGAAAGCTTGCGCCAGGAACGTACCAAGTGACGGTCTCTGCCACATCGACCGGAACTACACCGGTTACGCATAACGTGCTTCTGAGCCTTGTAGTGAGCAGTCAGTAGAACGAATTCTGGTTGTGCCAGAAAGTTGAAGTCAAGAACCCCGTCCTGACGTGGTCACTCCATATCAGGACGGGGTTTGTGCATGCAACGACCGTGTTGTAGAGATATGCAAGTCCTCCCCGTCATCTTCCGAAGAAACTGCTATCTTTAACTACATGCGTCTTCGAGTCCTCTGCTTCGGTCGCCTGCGTGAGCTTCTGGCTCCGGAAATCTTCGTCGAACTAACTTCGCCCGCCACCGTTGCCGATTTATGGAAGTTGCTGCTTGAGCGGTATCCCGCGCTGGCCCCGTATGATAGGGCGATAGCCATCGCCGTCAACCAGACATTTGCCTCGTCCTCTACGCCGCTGTCGCCAGGCGACGAGGTTGCACTGCTGCCGCCAGTCAGCGGAGGTAGTCCAGAGCCATCGCTCCCGCTCGTTTCTGCCCACGCCCGTCTGCAGCGCGAAACGATTGACTCTGCAGCGCTGCTTGCCCATACGAGGGATGGCGAAGACGGTGCAGTATGCGTATTTGACGGAATTGTGAGGAACCACACCCGCAACAGGCGCACGCTTTATCTTGAGTACGACGCTTACCCCAGCATGGCGCTGGCCGAAATGGAAAAGCTTGCAGCAGAGGCCCTTACACGCTTTGCCGTTCGCGATCTTCGCATCGTTCATCGGATCGGGCACCTCGAAATCGGCGAGAGCAGCGTACTCATAGTCGTTGCCAGCGCCCACCGCGCGGCGGCCTTTGACGCCTGCCGCTGGATCATCGACACACTGAAGAAGACCGTGCCGGTCTGGAAGAAGGAGTTCTTTGAAGACGGTTCCACCTGGGCCGATGGTGAGCCGTTTCCTCCTGAAGTAAGCCTGTAAGCCCCATACTCCCACATCTGCTAAACGCGGCAGATATGGGGCAGCGTTCGAGCAGATAGGGGGCACCGTGAAACTTCCGAATCCACGGCAACCGACTTTCCCTATAATTGCTTTGCATGCTGAATCGCTTTGCGCTCTTGTTTCTGCCGGTGCTGCTAGCCTCCTTGTTTGCACAGGAGGCACCCACCGCGCCTTTACCGACGCCCCCAGCGAACCCGACACTCTATCCGCACATTCCAGTCCAGCGGAAAACCCCGCAAACGGCGCGCACTGAACCCGCCCCCACGATTTCGGTAAACGTCAAACTGGTTAGCGTTTTCGCCAGCGTGGCGGATGGTGATGGCAGACCCTATGCCAGTCTGCAGAAGGAAGATTTTCGTATTTTTGAGGATGGAATCGAGCAGAAGCTCGCGATCTTTGAACGCGAGTCCGAATTACCTCTCTCAATTGCAATGGCCCTTGATACCAGCATGAGCACCAGAAAGGACCTTCCACTGGAGATTGCCTCGGCCCGCAGGTTTGCGCACACCATCCTGCGCCCGATAGATGCGATCTCCCTCTACCAATTCTCGACGTACGTATCCGAGGCAATGCCCTACAGCAACGACGTACGCCGTCTCGATGTGGCACTGAACCATCTGCGCACCGGCGCCGCTACCGCTCTCTATGACGCAATCTTCCTTAGCGCAAGGTCGCTACAGCAGCGGCAGGGCCGCAAGGTTATTGTGCTCATTACAGACGGCGGAGACACGGCGAGCAAGACGGATTACAAAGAAGCGCTGCGAGCCGCGCAGATCTCCGAGTCCATCATATACTCCATCATCATGGTGCCAATTGAGGCGGACGCTGGCCGCGACACCGGCGGTGAGCACGCCCTCATCCAACTCTCACGCGATACCGGCGGCAAGTTCTTTTATGCCACCTCAACCTCTCAGCTTGATGACGCCTTCCGCCAGATCGGCGACGAATTACGAACTCAGTACCTGCTCGCCTATTACCCCACAAGCAGGGTGGGCGCCGAATTCCGCCGCATCTCCGTCGAGCTGGGAGCTGACGCAAAGCAGCGTGCCCAGCATGAGCTTTACGTTCGGCACCGCGCCGGATATTACAATAGTAAAATCGAGTAAAATCACTCCAGATTTCTGAACCTTGAATCAAGCATTTCTCCACTTTTTCATATTCAGAGCTGCTGGTTAGCGCCCTTGTAACCCCTCTTTGCCCTGAGATTGGCTTGAACAGCTTTGGCCCTCGACGTGCGTGCCAAGTCCCACATTCGGGCTGGATCGATGCAGCCGCTGGAGGGTTTATGGTTTGTGGAGGGCGTTTTCGGGGCGTCCGTTTCCTTGTGCTTCTCGTTGTTCTTGCAACTATCGTTGTCTTGTCCTCGGGCTTACAAGCCCAGGAGACAACCGGTGGACTGCAAGGCACGGTTAAGGATGCAAACGGCGCAGTTGTGCCAAAAGCTAATGTTGAACTAACTGGCGCGGCCGGGTCCAGAAAGCTTGTGACCGACGGCACGGGTTACTACCGCTTCGCTAACCTTCCTCCGGGCACCTACACCGTCACGGTGAAGGCACCCGGGTTCGCAACGATGAAGCGCGATGGCATTGTGCTTGAAGTCGGTCACCTGCCCACCCTTGACCTTGCACTCAAGGTCGGGAGCCAGGAGACCGTGGTTGAAGTCACGACAGAAGCGCCTGTCATTGACGTTACCACCACTCACACTCTTACCAACGTGACCGAGAATGTAATTGCGGACGTGCCCCATGGCCGTTCCTACCAGTCGGTCATTCAGTTTGCTCCTGCGGCCCGCAACGAGCCTCTGGCCGGTAGCCAACTCACCCCAGGGTTCAGTGCCGGGGGTACCGGCACCGGTGGTACCTCTCCGGGCAACGGCGGCAACGGTGGTGGTTTTGGCTTTTCGGTTGCCGGCGGCGCTGACTCTGAAAACTCCTACCTCGTAGAAGGTCAGGAAACAGCCAGCTTGATCGGCGGTTATTCGCACACCAACGTACCTTTCGAGTTCATTCAAGAGGTCCAGATTAAGAACTCGGGTGCTGAGGCCGAATACGGTGGCGCACTTGGTGGCGTTATCAACGTCATCATGAAGAAGGGCGGCAACCAGTGGCATGGACAGTTGGGCGCCAGCTACGAGAGTGATGGAATGGACGGTGGGGCCGCAAATTACGGCCGCTACGATCCTAATGGCAATGTCGGCATTCTCGAACCCGATGGCGTTACCATCAACGAAAGGTTTGATGTCCCAGGGCAAAGCTATCAGCCTAGGAAAGATAAACTGCGCGATATCCAGCCTGCGTTTACCGTGGGTGGCGCGCTGATTAAGGATCGAGTCTTTGGCTTCTTCGGCTTCGCCCCTGAATACATCGCGCGCACGCGTAAGGTGGATTTTGGCGCGAATGATTTAGGTGCCGGCCTCCAGATCTTCAATCAAGACCAGCAGACCTACTACACAAACGCGCGTCTCGATTTCAAAGTCAGCAACAAGGTGAATGTCTTTGGCTCGTGGATGTATCAGTATCAGCGCGAAAGCGGTCAGGCTCTGCCGCGCGCCGACGATGTGAAAGGCCTCTTTAACGTCTCGTCGACCGTTCCGTTGGTTGCCTATGGGCATGCCCTTGGCTATTCCGCCCCAAATACGACGTTGAATATTGGCGCCGACTTCACGATCACTCCGACCCTGGTCTCGACCACTCGTTTCGGCTACTTCTTTGAGAACTACCACGACTTCGGCTATCCGACCGGCGGCACGCTCTTCGTCTGGCAGAACGCCGGAACCACGGCAAACCTGTGCAATACGTCGACAGACCTTGGCGGTGGGAATTGCACCGGCCCCTTGTTTACGACTGATTCCACATCAGTGCCATTGCAGCAGTCCACTGGATACATTTCTGCCGCTGCCAACCAGAACTTCACCCTCAAGAACGCCGATAAGCATCTTCAGTTCGACCAGGACCTGGCATGGTTCAAGTCTGGATGGGGAGGGAAGCACAACTTTAAGTTCGGCTATCAGCTCAACCGACTTTCGAACGATATCTTCCAGCGCTGGAATGAACCTACTGTCTATCTATTTCCCGGACAGTCATCGTCAACAATGCACAATGGAACTCCTGCAGTGTACTCTGTGGGCAAGTATGGCTATTTCGAAGTGCAGGACTTTGGCACACAGGGAAATGCGCTCAGCTACAATCACGCCTTCTTCGCGCAGGATGCCTGGACCCTTGGAAAGGGTTTGACCATCACGGCGGGCATCCGCTTCGAGCATGAAAATGTTCCGGCTGAGCAGTTCGGCATCGCCGGCGGACTGCCCGCGAACCCGATTGTGTTCGATTGGGGTGCCAAAATCGCTCCTCGCATCGGTGCGGCCTGGGATGTGTTCCGCGACGGCAAAATGAAGCTCTTCGGCAGCTATGGCACCTTCAACGACGAGATGAAGTTGAACCTTGCCATCAGCTCCTTCGGTGGACAGTTCTGGCACAACTGCTACTACACGCTGGATAATCCTAACTTCTCGGATATCCAGGCTGTCCGCGGCGCCGACGGCCGTTACTGCGAAGGGGCCAGGCTCACTCCTGCCAATCTTACGAACACTGGCGGCAACACGTTTGTCCGAAACGTTGATTTCCGCGGTCTGGGTGGTGAATCCGCTGATCCGAACCTGAAGCCTTACCGGCAGCACGAGTCGGTATTTGGTATGGATTACCAGCTCAAGAAGAACGTGGCCGTTGAAGTTCGCTGGGACCGCCGCCGCCTCGACCACGCGATCGAAGACGCCGGTGTCTTTGTTGACGGCAACGAGGAGTTTTCGATCGTCAACCCAGGCGAGGGCATCAACGCGTTTAATAATATTTGCGGAGCGGCCTGCCCGCCTAACGTGAAGCCGAATCGAAACTACGATGGCATTGAGTTCCGCCTTACGAAGGCCATGGGTAATCGCTGGTCGGGGATGTTCAGCTACACCTATAGCAGCCTTCGCGGGAACTACTCTGGCCTTACCAGCACCGACCTTGCGGATGGTGGTGGCGGTCGTAACTCACCGAACAACAGCCGCGCGTTTGACGAAACCTACTTCATGTACAACGCTTACGGCAAAGCCTCCAACGGCCTGTTGGCAACGGATCGCCCGAGTACCTTCAAAGGATATGGGTACTATCAGTTGAACGAAGGCAAGCGGTCCACCACTACCCTGGGCATCTTCCAGGTCCTCTATCAGGGCACTCCACTCAGCAGCTTTATCGATGTGGGTGGTTGTGACGCGGGTTGCGACTTTGACCCTGTGTATCCGGAGAGCCGTGGAAAGTGGGCCGATATTACCCAGAACCCGGACCCGACCTCGGGAGCATTGACGGTTACAGGTGTTCGCACCCGTCGTACGCCCTGGTACATTCAGACCGACTTCAACTTTGGCCAGGAATTCAAGGTCAATAAGAACAACGAGCATCAGGTTCTTGGCTTTGAAGCGACCGTTAGTAACCTCTTCAACCAGCACTCGGCACTGTCGTACGGTACCGAAATTAACTCCACCAATAACTCAACCTATTTGGCCCCTCAAGGCTTAGGGCAGGCTAGCGAAGGTACTGCGGCGGCCTATGCGGCCTACGAACATCCTTACCCCTGGAAGACCATGCTGAACAACAATCCTGCCATTGATGGCAGCTTCGACCCAGCGGGAAACCAACCTATCACTTTGAGCAGCCTATACGGCAAGGTGCTTGCGAGCCAGCGGTCGCGCACCATCCGCCTGAAGATTCGATTCTCATTCTAGAGACAAATGTCAGACCAGACTAGTTTGAAAACCTCCTGGGGAGCCCACAAAGCTCCCCGTTTTTTGTTTGCGAGTTCATTCAGATCATTAATCGTTCTCGCACGATCATCTCTTCGGTTAAAATCAGTCCATGCCTCCTCCACGTCCAACGAACAAGGGCAAGACGCCTCCACCGGAAGAAACGTTTGAAGAAGCCGCCTACCTTAAAGCGCTTGCCGAAAAGCAGAAGATCGTCAGTATCAAACTGCATGGAGGTGAGGTGGTTCGCGGCTGGATAGAGTACTACGATCGCAACATGCTGCGCCTTACCCGTGAGGGCGCGCCTAATCTTTTCATTTACAAATCTGAGATCCTCTATATCGCCGAGGGTGAGATTACAGCCCCGCGCGCCCGCCGACAGCGGAGCGCGAAGGAGGCCCAGGTCGAGCAGGAACCGGTCGCGCCGCTGACGCCTGAATCCTCGGGCACCAAGTAGTATGGCCGCGCATGCCGCTTCGGGCTTTCTGCCACAGGCTACTGCTATCGCACAAGAGGCCGGTAAGCTTCTTATGCCTTTCTTCGACCGGCGCATTGGATACGAATATAAGGGAGACGTTGACTTAGTTACGGAAGCGGACAAAGCCAGCGAGCGACTCATCGTCTCGCGCCTGCGCGCCGCATGGCCGGAGCATGACATCGTTGGCGAGGAAGGGACGCGCGATACCCACGGCGGCGGCTTCCGCTGGTATGTCGATCCGCTTGACGGCACCACAAACTTTGCTCATGGCTACCCGGTATTCTGCGTCTCGCTGGGGCTTGAGCTCGAAGGCGAACTTATCGCGGGTGTTCTCTACGACCCCACGCGCGACGAGTTGTTTGCCGCCGAGAAGGGAAGTGGCGCGACTCTCAACGCCAAGCCCATCCACGTTTCTACGACCACAACGCTGGCTGAGTCCATCCTTGGCACCGGCTTCCCTAGCTTCAAGCGCCATAAGAATCCGAACATCCACTTCTATCACCAGCTCACTCTGCGCTCGCACGGGGTTCGTCGCGCTGGCTCCGCCGCGCTGGACCTGGCCAACGTAGCATCAGGCCGCTACGACGGTTTCTGGGAGTTTAATCTGAATCCATGGGATACCGCCGGCGGAGTCTTGCTGGTACGGGAAGCAGGAGGAATCGTCACGCGCTTTGATGGCACGCCGTTCCGCATCGACAGCCGGGAGACCATTGCCGCCAACCCTCACATCCACAAAGAACTGCTTGATAACTTCCGAGAGATGTTTGCAGGGCGAGGTCTTGAAGATCTGCCCTCGATCAGTGATTACCTCAGCACGCGCAAGTAGGCTGAAACTCTTACGATAATTTCACATCGAATATTGGAATCGACTCGGTGCCATGATCGCGCATCCCATTGTATGAAGCGGCATTGATCTGGCATGGTTCGAGCAGGTCAAGGATGCGGAGTCCAGCGGCTGAGTTTGCACGTCAGCATCGATTCCGGTCTTTTGCTACAATCATGGGTTCATAGGTGGATTGTCACTTCTAGAGAAGAGGATTTCCAAAAAGTTATGGCTTACGTGATCGCAGAACCATGCATTGGAACCAAGGACACTGCCTGCGTGGATGCATGCCCAGTGGATTGCATTCACCCCAAGAAAGACGAGGGCGCACACGGCGCCGAAGAGATGCTTTACATTGATCCCGTCGAGTGCATCGACTGTGGCGCTTGCGTGCCGGTTTGTCCGGTGTCAGCTATTTTCGCCGTGGACGACCTGCCGGAAAAATGGAAGGAATATACCGAGCGGAATGCTAAGTATTTCGGACGGTAATTCGGCGCTGGCTGCCGGTTCAGCTCACCCATGCAGGCCTCCGCGTTAGCCACTTGTGGGCGAGCATGGGCAACAGTCTGGAGCTGGTTTCATAAATGCCGTTCGAGCAGCAGAACAACATGCCTCCGTGGCTAAAGCCAGGTTTTATGCGGCTCTTACGGCACGGCTGAAGCCATGCCCTCTCAAGACTTTGTTTACTCGACCAGTTCTAGATTGAAGGCGCACTCTTTTCGGGGTGCGTCTCCGTGCTTCTATCTTCAAATTACGATCTCTCGTTTCCAAACGGCGCAGATAGCACCGTGCTGCTCATCTCTGCGTGAGTCGGCTTTGTTCCCCGCACCCTGTAAAGTGGTTGATTGCTCCACGGCTGCGTGGTAACGTCACAAGGTCAGGATTCTGCGGCAATGTCCCCCACTCAATGTTGAAGGGTTGCTTCGCCGCCCATACACCTGTTTTCAAATAGGTGGGTTGATAACATTTGTCGCAAGTACTTTCTTAAGGAGATATCAGTATGCCTCTGGTTTCGATGCGGCAGTTGCTGGATGAGGCCGCCAAGGGCGGTTACGGTGTTGGTGCCTTCAACGTAAATAACATGGAGCAGATTCAAGCCATTATGGAGGCGGCGCGCGAGACTAAGTCGCCGGTCATCATTCAGGCTTCGCGGGGTGCACGTTCCTACTCGCAGGACAAGTTTCTCTACCATCTGATGCTGGCAGCAAACGAACTCTATCCGGAGATTCCGCTGGTCATGCACCTTGACCACGGCAACAGCTTTGAGACCTGCAAATCCGCCATCGACCTTGGATTTACCTCGGTCATGATGGATGGCTCTCTTCTCGAGGACGGCAAGACTCCCTCTACGTTTGAGCAGAATGTCGAGGTCACCCGCCGGGTCGTTGAACTGGCCCACCAGAAGGGTGTCACCGTTGAGGGCGAAATCGGCGTGCTCGGCGGCATTGAGGATGGACATGGTGCAGGCGGCAGCGGTCTCGAGCACGTGACCAATCCCGACCAGGCCGTAGAATTTGTCGCAAAGACCGGCGTGGACGCGCTGGCCATCGCCATCGGCACCAGCCACGGCGCGTATAAGTTCAGCAGCAAGCCAGACGGCTCGGTGCTCAAGATGGATGTGCTTATCGCGATCCACAAGCGTTTGCCCGGAGTCCATCTCGTGATGCACGGCTCGTCCAGCGTGCCTAAGGAATTGCAGGACGTTATCAACCAGTACGGTGGAAAGCTGAAGCCGACCTGGGGCGTCCCGGTCGAGGAAATCCAGCTTGGAATTCGCAACGGCGTGCGGAAGATCAACGTCGATACCGACAACCGTCTGGCAATCACGGGAGCCATTCGCAAGGTGTTCGTTGAATCACCAGAGAAGTTCGATCCGCGCGACTACATGAAACCCGCCCGCGAAGCTATGAAGAAGGTTGTAGCCCAGCGCATGACCCAGTTCGGTCAGGCAGGCCATGCCGGGGACTACGCGCCTATCTCGATTGAAGAGATGAAGAAGCGATACGCTTCTGCGGCCGTGGCCGCAAAGTAGTCCGCAAAAGTATGGCGGAGGGTTCCCAACCCCTCCGCCGTTTTGTTCGTTTGTAGTCACCTGCACTCAGGGCTTCTTCTCGCCGCCGTCCATGATCCCCCCGTAGGATTTCACAAAATCGCGGAAGACCGGCAGCGATTGCTGAAATGCTCCGGGAGTCTTAGCGCTGAAGTTGAACATCAGAGCGCGACCTTTTTCTCCGATGTAAACGACCTGCTCGTATGAATTGATTTTGTCACCACTTTGGAAAGTGTAGATCTGCGCCCGCAGCTTGGTGCGCGGCAGAACGACGGGAATTTCTTTCTGCACAAGCGCCGCAGGATATTTCTTTTTGAATTCGGCGACGTCGTACCGGATATACGCCTCCACATCCGCGTAATTTGTGGCTGGGCCAATCGGTA